>ERZ791859.288-NODE-288-length-39356-cov-4.919417_pt1 | contig 39356 bp, 29 predicted proteins | sample MGYA00509943_ERZ791859 | MGnify/ENA primary metagenome ERZ791859 (study PRJEB30046, sample SAMN00792065) | human gut metagenome | study: EMG produced TPA metagenomics assembly of the A metagenome-wide association study of gut microbiota in type 2... | reverse complement strand
GGTTCGACCGCATGCCCCGTATCGGCCGCAAAGACGTAGCCGTCGCCGGTCGAACCCGTAGCGGGATAGGAAACGCCGCCCGTGGCGACGATAACGCGCGGACACTCCTCCTTGCGCTCGAATCCCCGCTTATTGCGGTACCGCACGCCGAAAACCCGACCGTTGAGCGTCATTATTTCGGTCACACGGGTATCATAAACGATCTTCACGCCGTTGTCCACGCAATATTCCAGCAGTGCGTTGGCAATATCCCACGCCTTGCCGCTTCGAGGAAACACCCGCTCGCCGCGTTCGACATCGAGCTTCACGCCCAGCCGCTCGAAGAATCTGATCGTAGCCCTGTTGTTGAACTCGGCGAAAGCGGTCGAAAAAAACTCGGCATTGGTACGCACCTGTCCGGCGAACTCCTCAGGCGGCCGGGCATTGGTCACGTTGCAGCGGCCTTTACCCGTAATGCGCACCTTGCGGCCCGATTTCTCCATCTTTTCCAGCAGCAGAACCCTGTGTCCGTTCCGTGCGGCAGTCCCCGCAGCCATCATACCCGCAGCGCCCGCACCGACGACGATCACATCGTAAGGCAGGCGAACGGCAGCCCCTTCTTTCTGACTTATCTCTTCCATAGGGTACAAAGATAGTGAAAGCCGGGAGAAAACGGGAACTTGTTCGCAGTTTTCTCTCGGCGCATCCCATCTAAAGCTATGTCAAAGACAGGGAAAGGCGAGAGCAATCGTGCGGGATTGCACGCAAAGATTGCCGAATCGCATCCTATCTTATGCAACGCTACGAATAAGCCGGGTACAAAAGCAAATTTATCTGCCTTTTGCCCAAGCGAATAAGGACAAAAATTAAGAATGAGCCGAGAGTAAAAGAGTAAAGACGAATTTATTCGCACTTTGCCGGGGAAAAAGGGGCACGGCAGGACAAGGGCAACAAACAACCCCGGAATCCATTCTGCGGCAGGAAAAACCGACACGACAACGAATCGGCGCGGCAACTCCTGCCCAAAAAGTCGGCATAAGATTATTTATGTCCGAGGAGCGCAAAAAGGTTGCGGCAAGCGCTTTTTTTCCTACCTTTGTCCGGTAATTTTCGTATCGGGGCGAATCGCGCCCGGCAAAACGCGACTTCGTTTTACAAGCAGCCCGCACGCCTCCCGGCACGAAGCAAACCGGACAAACGGCAGGTAATCCCGTTTGCCGCAAAGTTCTGAAAATATATGTTAAGTAGAAGACAGCTTAGAATCAAGGCGATAAAGGCCCTATATGCGCATCTCAAATCCGACTCGGACAATATGATCGCGTCGGAAAAGAACATGATGAATTCGATCGACAAGACCTATGACCTTTATTTCCAGATGATGACCCTTCCGGTCGAACTGGCGCATTATGCCCAGCAACGTCAGGAGCTGGCCAAACAGAAAAAGTTGCCGACCTACGAAGACCTCCACCCCAACACCCGCTTCATCGACAACGCCGTGATCCGTATGATCGCCGACAGCGACACGGTGAATGACCGAATGGCAGCCCGTAAACTCGGCTGGAGCAAATATCCCGAACTCATCCGCACACTTTACAACCAACTCGCGGCGACGGACTATTTCCAGGCTTACATGAGCGCTTCGGAAAGTTCGTTCAAAGCCGACGCAGCGCTTCTGGCCACCTTCTTCGAAAAGGAGTTGCAGGATTGTCCCATGCTGGACGACGTACTGGAAGAGCAGTCGATCCTCTGGAGCGACGACCTGGGATTCGTTCTGACGCTCGTGATCCGCACGATCTCCAACATGCGCCAGTCCCACGCGGACGTGAAGATGCTGCCCGAATTCAAAAGCGACGAGGACGCCGAATTCGTCAAAACGCTGTTCGAAAAGACGCTCATCAACTACAACGAGCGGCTGGAATACATCGAAAAATTTACGCGCAACTGGGACGTGGAGCGTATCGTCTTCATGGATAACCTGATTATGGCCACGGCGATCACCGAGCTGGTTTCCTTTCCTTCGATTCCGGTGAAAGTAACCCTCGACGAATACATCGACATCGCCAAGTTCTACTCTACGCCCGGCAGCAGCACCTTTATCAACGGCGTATTGGATAAGATCGTGGAAGCGCTGACCGAAGAGGGAAAACTCAAAAAAACCGGACGGGGACTGATATGATGCGGCACATTTTCTGCATATTGCTGGTAGCCCTCGTCATCGGCTGTCAGTCCCGCCGGACGAGCAGTGTCCAGAGTGGGCCGACACTCGAAATATCGGATGAAACGCTCACCGAAGGTACTTCGGACACGATCCGTTTCGGACGGCTCCACTCCGGCGAAACAGGCATCAAACGGTTTCGGCTGCAAAATACTTCGTCCCGGACATGGGTAGTGACCCGCTACGAGGTTTCGTGCGAATGTGTCACCCCGGAATTCGACCGACGGCCCCTGAAGCCGGGCGAGGAAATCCCGTTCAGCGTCCGGTTCGACTCGCGGGGCGAGCACGGCTGGCAGATGAAACTGTTGAAACTCTATGCGTCGGGATCGGAGGAGCCGTTACGGATTTACATCGAAGCCGTTGTCGATTAAGAAATTGTTAATTCGCAGGAAAGGAGCGCCGAACGGCTGCGACTCCTGCAAATTTTAACTATATTTACCGGAAAATCCGACGGAGGCAACCGAAATACGGATCCCCCGATATATTCGAAGGAATCCCCGGTACGTGCGAGTTTCGATCGGGAAGAACCGGTTCGGGCAGAACCTGCCGCCAGCGTTCGAATAATTTGGTGCGACACCCGGCTTTGACTATCTTTGCAGAAGATAGGATACGCCTCGGAAAACTGCGAGCAAGCTCCCGTTTTCTTCTCGGCTTTCACTATCTTTGCAGGAACAGGAGGCAGTTCGGCAATCTTTGCAAAAGACAGGCTACCGGTCCGAAAAGATGAGAGCAACCGATGATCGAAACAGCCGAGGATCAGATGGAAGCGTCCTGTCCGGAAGAAAAAACGAGAATTAAGTTCGGCACGTCGCCTGTCCCGGCTCGTCCCGATCCAAAGAAAAGACTAAACATTAATATTAATAGAAAACTATGATTAACTTACTTCAAGCGACAGCACCTGCACCGCAGGCTGGCGGCGGCTATTCGCTCTTCATCATGCTCGGCCTGATGATTCTGGTTCTGTATTTCTTCATGTGGCGCCCCGAATCGAAGCGACGCAAGCAGATGGCTCAATTCCGGGCCGGCCTTAAGAAAGGCGACAAGATCATCACGGCCGGCGGTATTTACGGCGTAGTGAAAGAGATCAAGGAGACGACCCTCCTGATCGAAGTGGACGGCAACGTCACGCTCCGCATCGACAAAAACATGGTCGTCGCCGACACGAGCGACCTGCAGCAGCAACAGCAGAAATAAAAAAGTACTGAGACAAGAGAACTCCCCTTCCCGTGATCGGGAAGGGGAGTTTTACATACGATTATCCGGTCGTCGCCCGAAATAAATAGCAAAACCAAACCGGCCGGCCAGAATCAAAAAACCGAAAATAAGAGGCTCAAGAGAAGAGGGACGGATTCGAATACGCAAAAGCCATGGATTCCCGGTACGCACGGAAACACACACGCCGACACATCGGACGCTGAAAATATCCATTTATTCGTATATTTGCGTACGAAATTCTTTCGAAATGGCAAAGAAATTCACTTATAAGACACAAGGTACCTGTTCGAAATCCATCGAAATCGAATTGGAGGGAGATATCGTCAAAAGCGTCCGCTTCGAAGGCGGATGTCACGGGAATACCCAGGGAATAGGTCTGCTGACGCGCGGGATGCAGGCTGCCGACGTGATCGCACGTCTCGAAGGCATCGACTGCAAAGGCCGGGGAACATCCTGTCCCGACCAGCTGGCAAAGGCGTTGGCGTCAGGCCCTCGGACAATAACGGCTACGACGAAACCCGAGAACGGTCCGGTTCTCCAAAATCCGGGGAAACAAAGGAAAAACAAAAGCAGCTATACCGTCAGTCGCACCGCTCCCGGAAATGGCGCTGCCGATGTCTGTCGGTCGCCCGGCCCGATTGTGGTAACGGGCGATTAAATGAAAAGGAAAGTGCTGCCCACCCCGGCAGAGGCAAAAGCAGAAACCTTTTCGGAAAAATACGATGATCCGACGGCACGCCCAACAACGTCTTTCGAAAGCGGCAACCCGATGAGAAAAGGATGCGCCAACAAAAACAAAGATGATTATATACTTTATTATCAAGCGTTTGAAACATCGGATCCGACGCGCCTATTCGCCGCTTGTGCCATGCACGAAAACAAAAAGGCCGGATTTTGAAATCCGGCCTTTCCCGTCGCAGCGACTTCGGCTACGAACGACAGTGTTGAACTACCTGGACTCGAACCAGGAACGACAGAACCAAAATCTGCTGTGTTACCATTACACCATAGTTCAATCCGATGCTCGAAAGCAGGTGCAAAGGTACGGCAAAGAATCGAAATTTCAAAAAAAATCCTCCGCGAATGGTAAGCCTGCGAAAAATTTCCACGAAAAAAGTGAAAAATAAAGGCCCGAATCACCGGACTCACCCACTACGGCACAGGGATTGCGGCGCTCCGACTCCATCGATAAAATCGATAATTCAATGCAGTAAGATATGATTATAACCATGATTCTGATTTTTGTGTTCGGGTACCTCTGCATCGCGCTCGAACACAAACTACGCATCGACAAGGCCGCGATCGCCCTGCTGATGTGCGGTGCGTTATGGACGGTATTGAGTCTGCTGGGCAACGACGCCCAGATCGGCACGCAACTGATCGAGCAACTCGGCGATACGAGCGAAATACTCTTCTTCCTGATCGGCGCCATGACCATCGTCGAACTGATCGACCGGCACGGAGGATTCCACGTCATCACCGACCACATCAAAACCCGCAACAAACGCAAACTGCTCTGGTTGCTATCGATCATCACCTTCTTTATGTCCGCCGTGCTGGACAACATGACCACGACGATCATTATGATCATGCTGCTGCGGCGTATGATCAGCGGACAGAAAGAACGATGGATCTTCGCCAGCGTTATCGTCATCGCGGCCAACAGCGGCGGTGCCTTTTCGCCCATCGGCGACGTAACGACCATCATGCTCTGGATGCGGGGCAACGTCACCTCGGGCCTGCTCGTGGCCAAACTGTTCCTCCCGGCCCTGGTATCGGTAATCATTCCCACGGCCATCGCCTGCCGTTATATTCCCGACGAAAACGCGCATCCCGAAAAATTAGACACGGCGCCCAAGCTGCCGCCGTTCGTCGGCCCGCGCTTCAGCCACTTCGTTCTCGTTCTCGGTGTCGGCGGGCTGCTGTTCGTGCCCATATTCAAGGCTGTAACGGGACTGCCGCCCTACCTGGGCATGCTGATATCGTTGGGTGTGCTGTGGGTCTTCACGGAGCTCGTCTATGACCACAAACAGAACATGGAGGAATCTATCAAAAACCGGGTGTCGAAAGTACTCAAACATATCGATATGCCCACGATCCTCTTCTTCCTGGGTATTCTGATGTCGGTCGCAGCATTGCAGAGCGCCGGTTTGCTGACCGACTTCGCCGACTTCCTGGACAAAAACGTACACGAAGTCTATACGATCGCCGGAATCACCGGTCTGCTGTCGGCCGTAATCGACAACGTGCCGCTGGTGGCTGCCTGTATGGGTATGTACCCCGTCGTCGATACGGCAGCCCTGGCCTCGAGCCTCGACCCGGTTTATATGCAGGCGTTCGTACAGGACGGTATCTTCTGGCACCTGCTGACTTTCTGCGCCGGCGTGGGCGGCAGCCTGCTGATTATCGGATCGGCCGCAGGAGTAGTGGCGATGGGACTGGAAAAGATCGAATTCGGCTGGTACCTGCGTAAAATCACGCTGCTGGCATTGGCCGGGTATTTCGCGGGCATGCTGGTTATTTTCCTCGAACATTTGCTGCTGGGCTAAAGAGCATAACAACAAAAAAAGGGCTGTCTAACAAGTTTCAGACAGCCCTTTTTTATTTGTACTGCTTATTCGAGAGCTTTTCCGAATACGCGATTCTAAAAGGATTAAAAAACTTGTTGGACAGCCTTTTTTACTTTTTCCTTCCGTTGCTTCCGGGACAAGATTCAGCATCAGCGAACTTTGGACATGAACTTCTCACGATCAACGACATAGCGGACGTGAACCCCCTCGCCGATCATCCCTTCGGCATCGCGGGCCCCGACATTGAAGGTGAGCTTACGCCCTTCGACTTCGGTCAGCACGGCGGATGCGACGATTTCGGCACCGACGCCCGAAGGCTTGATATGGGTCACGTTCATCTCGGCACCGACGGTCGTCGAACCTTCCGGCAAATGGTCAGCCACAGCCTTCATCGCCGCATTTTCCATCAGGGCCACCATAGCCGGCGTAGCGAATACCTGCAAGTCGCCCGATCCCATCGTTGCAGCCACGTTGCCGCCATCGACCGTTACCTTACTTTGTGCAGAAAGTCCTTTTTCCATCATAATACAACCGTTTTTTATTGCGTTAATAATTCAGAATCATTATCTTTGAACATAGCTTTAGATAGGAGGCGCCTCGGAAAACCGGGAACAAGTCCCGTTTTCGCTCGGCTTTCACTATCTTTGGCAGAAGATAGGATTCGGTTCGGCAATTTTCGAGAACAAGTTCTCACAATTGCCCTCACATTTCACTATCTTTGAATTGCGAAGAGGATTCGAAATCCGTCCGCTTCGGACAGAAGCGCCCTCTCCGCCCTTGTGTTTCATCCTGACAAAGGTACGAAAATTCCGGTTCCGATGAAAAAGTGGTTTTTCCTATCCCTGGTATTGCTGCTCTCCCTGCCCGGGCAGGCTTCGGCCCGACACGGACAGCCGGGCCGATGGCACACCTCTTTCGAAATCGGACCCGACGGCGACACGATCTCGGTCGTCCCCATAAAACCCGTCTTCGTATTCAGCAAAAAAGCTGACCTGCGCCGTTACCGCAAACTGGTCGAAGCGGTGAAGAAAGTCTATCCCGTAGCCCAAGCCGCCAAAGCACAAATGGTTCAAATGGAGGCGGAACTGCTCCGGCTCGAAACGAAAAAGGAACAGAAACAATACATCAAAGGCATCGCCGCAGCGATCAAAAAGGAGTACACGCCCGTGCTGAAACACATGACCCGTACCCAGGGCCGCGTGCTTCTGAAGCTGATTGACCGGAAACGAAATACACGGCTTACGAAATCCTCCGGGAGTTCCGGGGCGGCTTCGTCGCGGGATTCTGGCAAAGCGTATCGCGTATCTTCGGACAGAATCTCAAGTCGGAATACGACCGAGAAGGGGACGACAAGGTACTCGAACAGATCGTTCTCTATTACGAAGCGGGGCTGCTGTAAACCGCATCCGCCCGCCGTTCACAGACAATCGCCCCTGTTTTCCGTCCGTCTGCAACCTCCGCAGCCACCGACGGCACGATCGAATGCCATCCACCCTCCCATTCGACAGACGAAAATACCCATACGGGCACGATCTCCGGACCACTCCGTCAAAATACAAATATATTTGTATTTGTATTTCTGTTCGGCATTTTCATAATCTTTGGCTTCGCCTCAAACGCTTCGATCCGACAAAGTGCAGATAAACTTGCTTCCGCACCCGGCTTTTTTCTAATCTTTAACGTCGTTCAAGCATTCCGCCTCAGCAAAATACAAATAAAATTTGCTTTTGCACGCAGTTTATTCGTATCTTTGACTTCGTCTTAGATACTCCGCCTCGGCAAAATGCAAATAAAATTTGCTTTTGCGCTCGGCTTATTCGTATCTTTGCAACGATCGGACAAAACTGCCCGACTTACTTAACCAATTATCGTTCAAATTCTTTATCGTATGAAAAAACTGTTCATTTTCTCGGCTCTCATCACCCTGGCGCTGGGGGGGGGAGTTGCAGCGACAGCGAAACAGATGAGTTTCAGAACATTCTGATTCCTCAGGATAACTTATCGGCCTCGATTTCGGCCGATGCGTTGTCCCATACCATCGGTTTCGAAACGACCCAGAGCTGGACGGCATCCGTGCGTGAAACCTCGCGTGCCGAAAGCTGGATCTCCATCAACCCCACTTCGGGCGACGCCGGCAAGCACACGATTACCGTCACGCTCACTGAAAACGAAACGACCGAATCCCGCCAGGCGGTCGTCATCATCTCCTGCGGCGGAGAATCCGCGAATATCTCCATCACCCAGCGGGGCGTGGGACAAGACGAACCGGAAGATCCGGACAACCCGAATAACCCCGACAATCCTCAAAAGCCCGAACATCCCGACGTAGCACCCGAAGACCGGCTGACCTGGGTAGAAACGACCTACACCGAGGTTTACAGCGACGGTTCCAGCACCGACAAGAGCTACATGCTCTTCGAATACGATGCCGAAGGTCTTCTGACCGGTTACGACCAATACGATTACGATTCGGAACAGACCGACAAAATCAATGCCTCCTATGAAGGGACGCTCAAACGAAGCGAAGGGAAAATCACAGACGAAGAGAAATGGTTCGAAATCGGCGGCAGCAGCTACGAAGGAATGCCCCTTCCCAACTCGGGCGAATACACCAAGGAATACCGCCTGAATGCAAGCGGTCTGGTAAGCGGCTACACCGACCCGGACGGCGCCAGCCAGACTTTCACCTACAACGCCGACGGCACGCTGGCTCGCTTGGAATACCGCAACCCTTCCTATCCCGATGAGAACTCGACCTCGACGCTTACCTGGCAGGACGGAAACATCGTTTCCATTTCGACCATCGACGGACGGGATAACGAAACAACGACGTTCTCCTACACCGAACACCTCAACCCCTGGAACGGCATCGACATAGGCGCCTTCATGATCGGCGATGCAGAGGAGTCCGCCATGCTGCTCGGCATCAGCGGTACGACCGTTAAGAACCTGCCCGCCAGCTGTCAAGACGGCAACAGCACTACGACCTACACCTACACGTTCGACGCCGAAGGCCGCGTCAGCACGATCGTGATCGAAGAGAACTGGCAGGACGGCGGCGGCAGCGGCAGCGAGCGCACGGAATATACGCTCCACTACGGTCCCCAAACCGTTTCGAAACCCGATTACATCCCCTACCTGGCCAAACAGGAAGTCGTGGACGAAGGTACGCTTCCCTATATTTTCTGGGAAGATAATCCGGACGAAAAACAATATGGTGTAAACGCCTACACCTCCTACGCCAAGATCCGCAGCACGATGTCCGACGGCAGAACTAGCGAAAAAACCGAATACCGGCAGATCAACATCAACCCATCGACTCAGGAGGGTCCGGTGTTGGGCTACCTATACATCACGCAGGACGAAGCGGACAACTTCCGGCTCGTTTCGACCTCTTTCAACGAGATTCCGCTGGGTGAAAACGAGATAAACCCCCACCGTTTCGTCTATACGCTGGAATATAACTGCTTCACGGTCAATCTGGAATTCGACGTGTTCTATCCTTCCTGCACAGTCTTCGATCCTGCGACCGGTGAACAGAAAACCCACTGGATGCCGATGCTTCCGCTCGACAAGAACTGTTTCACGGTATCCGAACCGGAACTGCGGTATATGGGTGAAAATACGGACGAAAACGGCCCTACGAGCGAATACGAATTTACACAAAAATATCTCTTCCGGGTCAATCCGGATGTAGAGCCTGCGGAATACGATTACCAACAACTGAACCGGTTCATCTACGTCGCACACTATTAAACCGAAAACACGGGCACAGCCCCATCAGACAACCCCTCCGAAAACTCGGAGGGGTTGTCTTTGTCGCCGACACCGAGGAAAATCAGCACCTCCGTTGCGATTCTGCGAATAGTTTTATATATTTGCAAGCGAAAAATCCGGAGCGGACCTGCAACGGCCGAACAGGGAGAACGATTTGCCCGACACCGCTTTAGCTTTGTCCGGACTGAAAAAACCGACTGCAACGACGGCTCCGCAAAACGAAAAATGCTCCAGCGTCGGGCGGCACCGTTTCCCGGCATACGATAACGAACCGAAACTATGTTTGAAAACTTAACCGATAAACTCGAACGGTCCTTCAAGCTGATCAAGGGCGAAGGCCGCATCACCGAAATCAACGTCGCCGAAACCCTCAAGGAGATCCGCCGGGCGCTGATCGACGCCGACGTCAATTACAAGGTAGCCAAATCCTTCACCGACGAGGTGAAGCAGAAGGCCCTGGGACAAGACGTGCTCAAGTCCGTCAAGCCGGGACAGATGATTACCAAGATCGTCCGCGACGAGTTGGCACAACTCATGGGCGGCACGGCGACCGACATCAAGCTGGAGGGCACGCCTGCGGTCATCCTGATCGCCGGTCTGCAAGGCTCCGGTAAGACTACCTTCTCGGGCAAGCTGGCGGCGATGCTCAAGAGCAAGAAGGGGCGCCAGGTGCTGCTCGTGGCGGGACGTCTATCGTCCTGCGGCCATCGACCAGCTCAAGGTGCTGGGCGGACAGATCGGAGTCGAAGTCTATACCGAAGAGGGGAATAAAAATCCGGTGCAGATCGCCGAAAATGCCATCAAATACGCCCGTCAGCACGGTTTCAACGTCGTGATCGTCGATACGGCGGGCCGTCTGGCCGTCGATGAGGCGATGATGCAGGAGATCACGGCGATCAAACAGGCCGTGAAACCGGGCGAAACGCTCTTCGTGGTCGATTCGATGACGGGTCAGGATGCCGTGAATACGGCCCGCGAGTTCAACCAGCGGCTGGATTTCGACGGCGTAGTGCTTACCAAACTCGACGGCGATACGCGCGGCGGTGCGGCGATCTCGATTCGTGCGGTGGTGAACAAACCGCTGAAGTTCATCTCCAGCGGCGAGAAGATGGATGCCATCCAGGTATTCCATCCGGAACGTATGGCCGACCGTATTCTGGGCATGGGCGACGTGGTATCGCTCGTGGAACGCGCCCAGGAGCAGTACGACGAAGAGGAGGCCCGCCGCCTGAAGAAGAAGATCGTCAAGAACCAGTTCAACTTCAACGATTTCATGGGGCAGATCGCGCAGATCAAGAAGATGGGCAACCTCAAGGACCTGGCCTCGATGATCCCCGGTATGGGCAAGGCTCTCAAGAATGTCGAGATCTCGGACGACGTATTCAAGCAGACCGAAGCGATCATCAACTCGATGACTCCCCTCGAACGCGAGAAACCCGAAATCATCGACGCCAAGCGCCGCGAAAGGCTCGCCAAAGGCAGCGGTACGACGATGGCCGAGGTGAACAAACTGATGAAGCAGTTCGAAGACACGCACAAGATGATGAAGGCCGTCGCCGGAGGCAATATGAAAATGCCCAAATTACCCGGACGCGGCTTCCGCAGATAAGCGGGATGAATACTTCGCCAACTACTTTATACCCCTTCGGTTCGGGTTCCGAACCGAAGGGGTTTTCCTTATGACATCTATCATATAATCGACCCGCTTCCGGGCAAATCCGGCATCCTCTGCAACCACGCACCGGCAGCGAAAAGGCGATTCACACATGCTCTCCGAAATCGGTGTCAGCTCATAATTGGGCAAGCAGAATGCAGGACAAATCCGGAAAGGCTTCGCCCGTAAACACGAAGAACGGATTCGTCCGGAACACCTTGCAGACGAGTACAAGAAAAATATACAGAAATAGGAAAAAACCGGAGAGGAAAACACAACGCGAAGGACCGAAGAAAACGCGTTTTTTCCGACCCGATCTTCCAATCCGTCCGATAACGGGCTTTTCCCGGAAAAACAGCGGCGTCGAAAAGAGCCGCAACCTCCCTCGGCCCCCCCCCTTATCCGAAAAACGCCACCGACCGACTCCTTCTGAACATAGAAAGATGACGCTTCTTTTTGGCAGGGGGTATTTTTTTCGCTATCTTTGTAAAAGATAGGAGGCGGTTCGGCAATCTTAGCGTGCAAATCCGTGCGATTGCTCTCGGCTTTCACTATTTTTGGAGCAGGCAGCATGGCGGCCCGGCATGAAAAACAAGTTCGTTCGTTTTATGCGGTCCTCGCTTTCACTGCCTTTTCGTGAGAATCAGACAACAGACATCCTATGCACAAGGCCGGTTTCGTCAATATCATCGGAAATCCCAACGTCGGCAAATCGACGTTGATGAACGCACTCGTAGGCGAACGCCTCTCGATCATCACCTCCAAAGCCCAGACCACGCGCCACCGCATTCTGGGAGTGGTCAGCGGCGAAGATTTCCAGATCGTCTTCTCGGATACGCCGGGCATTCTGAAACCCAGCTACAAACTCCAGGAGTCGATGATGAAATTCGTCACCGGCGCCGTGAACGATGCGGACGTAATCCTCTACGTCACCGACACGGTGGAACAAAGCGACCGTTCGAACGACATCCTCGAAAAGATCCGCCAAAGCGATATTCCCACCCTCGCGGTAATCAACAAGATCGACCTCACGACGCCCGAAAAGCTCGAAGAGCTCGTCGATAAATGGCAGGCGCTGCTGCCGGCCGCCACGATCGTCCCGGTATCGGCACGCGAGAATTTCAACATCAAGGGACTTTTCGACCTGATTCTGGAACGGCTGCCCGAGGGAGAAGCCTTCTACTCCAAAGATACGCTCACGGACAAAACGCTGCGATTCTTCGCCTCGGAAATAATCCGCGAAAAGATCCTGCGCAACTACGACAAGGAGATCCCCTACTGTTGCGAAATAGCGATCGAAGCCTACAGGGAGGAACCGACGATCGACCGCATTTCGGCGGTCATCTATGTCGCACGCGACTCCCAGAAGGGCATCCTGATCGGACACAAGGGCGAGAAACTCAAAAAAGTCGGACAACAGGCCCGCGAGGACATAGAACAATTCCTCGGCAAGAAGGTTTTCCTGGAGCTGTACGTCAAAGTAAACGAGAACTGGCGCGATAACGAACGGCAACTCAAGCGCTTCGGATACGAACAAGAATAATCACAACCAAATCGGGGTGTCGTGGCATTGCGCAAATTTATCCTGAAAATCATCCTGTTGGGGACGCTGCTGGGCAACGCTGCCGCTGCCGACGCCCAATACAACAAAGACTACTTCTACTGGGCCAGCCGCCGTTGCCTGATGAACCGCGAATATCAGGAGGCGATTCGTGTGCTCAACATCCTGTTGCGGGCCGATCCGGACGCCGCAGAGGGCTATTTCCTGCGGGGTGTAGCCAAATTCAACCTCGACGACCTGCTGGGTGCCGATACCGACTTTTCGGCTGCCATCGTCAAAAACCCCGTGTTCACGACCGCCTACATCTACCGGGCGCTGACCCGTACGCGCATGGGCAACTACGACGACGCGCTGCAGGATTTCCGCGAGGCGATCGACCTGAGGCCCGACCTGCCGGACGCCTATTACAGCCGGGGCTATACGCGCCTGCAGAACAAGCAATACGAGGAGGCGATCGAGGATTTCGACAAATTCATCTTCCAGGAAAACAAGGTAGCCGACGCCTACATCGGCCGCGGCACAGCCTACCTCTACCTGAAGGACACCGTACGGGCCCTGGAAAATTTCGACCAGGCGATCCGCACCAACCGCGAAAATCCCAACGGCTATTACCAACGCGGAACCTTGTTGCTGCAAAAAGAGGAGTATGCCCGAGCCGAAGCCGATTTCGACATGTCGATCCGCTGCGACTCGGCTTTCCTGCCGCCCTATTTCAACCGGGCGGTGGTCTATTCCAACACCAACCGTCCGATGCAGGCCCTCGCGGATTTCGACCGGGTGCTACAACTGGACTCGACCAACTCGTTCACCTATTTCAACCGGGCGATTCTCCGCACCCAGATCGGCGATTACAACCGCGCACTCGACGACTTCGACCGCGTGGCGCTCTACTCCCCCGGCAATGTCCAGGTCTATTACCTGCGTGCCATGCTCAAAACCCGCTTGGGCGATCTCGAAGGCGCCGAGCGCGACTACACCCGGGCCATCGAACTCTACCCCGACTTCGCCAACGCCTACCTGAACCGCAGCGCCCTGCGTTATGCGTTGCATAACCCCAAGGCTGCGAAACGGGACGAAGAGATCGCCCAGCGCAAGATCGCCGAATACAAATCCCACCTGAAGGACAGCACCTACTCGATCTATGCCGATACGACGCAACGGATGGACAAACTGCTGGCTTTCGACAACCAATTCACCAACAACTACTTCGACCGCATTTCGGAACAACCGAGCCTGGGCCGCAGCAACATGCGTCTGCTACCCCTGTTCCGCTTCACCCTGATGCAGCCCGACACCACCCGGATCGAGGCGTCGAACCGCTATACCCTGCAACGGGTCAAAGACTTCGAGAAAAAACTGGACAATCCCTACCTCGTCCTCTCCAACCGGCCTACGAACATCGGTGCGGACTCTTTGGCGATGCTCGACAGCCGCTATACCGAAATCCTGAGCCAGAATCCGCGCGACTGGCTCCTGCAAGTACAATATGCCATTTCGCAATCGCTGATCCGACAATTCACCAATTCGGTCGGCACCTATTCGTCGGCTATCGCAGACAATGCCGCCAATCCGTTCCTCTACTTCAACCGGGCCGTGACACGGGCCGAAATGATCGACTTCATTTCGGGCCTGGACAATCCCTATCAGCGAATTTCGATCGACTCCGACCCGGCGAACAAACTCACCAACCCCCATACACGCACCTACAATTACGACGAAGCCATCGCCGATCTGGACAAGACGCTCCGCCTCTTCCCGAACTTCGCCGAAGCCTACTACAACCGGGGAACGCTGCTGGCTCTTTCAGGCAAACTCCCCGAGGCCTTCGAAGATTTTTCGAGAGCCATCGAACTGAATCCCCTCTTCGCCGAAGCGTTCTACAACCGGGGCATGACCCAAATCTATATGAAAGACACGCGCAAGGGCTGCCTCGACCTCTCGAAAGCCGGAGAGCTGGGCATTACCTCGGCCTACGAAATCCTCAAACGTTACACGGGGGAGCATACAGAAGCTTTTTAACTAACAATAACCAATTCAATAAACTATGACACAAGCTATTCAAAAGAAACTGAACGACTCGGCGTGGGCTCGGTGGACCGCGCTGATTCTGGTGGCGCTCACCATGTTCTTCGGCTACATGTTCGTCGATGTCCTCTCGCCGTTGCAGAACATGCTCGAAAGCACCCGAGGCTGGAGCCCCACGATTTTCGGACTGTACGGCGGTTCGGAATTCATTCTGAACGTCTGCGGTTTCCTGCTCGTCGCAGGTATCATCCTCGACAAGATGGGCGTACGGTTTACGGGTATTCTTTCGGCCTCGCTGATGGTACTCGGTGCCGGTATCAAATTCTACGGGCTGAGCAACTACTTCTATGAAGGCGGATTCGGTTACGAGTTCCTCAATTCGTTCCTCACGGACATTCCGGCCAGCGCGAAGCTCGCCTGCCTGGGCTTCATGATCTTCGGCTGCGGTACGGAGATGGCCGGTGTGACAGTATCCCGTGCAATCGTCAAGTGGTTCACGGGGAAAGAACTGGCTCTGGCGATGGGCCTGGAAATGGCTATTGCCCGACTGGGCGTATTCGCCGTATTCAGCCTGTCGCCCTGGGTGGCTAACTGGGGCGGCGATCCGAGCGTAGCACGTCCGGTAGCCGTTGTCGGCCTGTTGCTCTGCATCGGCCTGCTGACCTACATCGCTTTCTCGGTCATGGACTTCAAACTCGACAGACAAACCGAGGCAGACACCCCGATAGGAGAAACCGAAGAGCCCTTCAAGGTCGCCGATCTGAAGAACCTTTTCAGCAGCAAAACCTTCCTGATCGTTTCGGCACTCTGCGTGCTCTACTATTCGGCGATTTTCCCGTTCCAGCGTTTCGCAACGGGTATGCTCGAAAGTAATCTGGGCATCACCAACCAGCAGGCTTCGGACATCTTCCGCTGGTTCCCGATGGGTGCAATGATTCTGACTCCGCTCCTCGGCTGGTTCCTCGACCACAAGGGCAAAGGCGCGACGATGCTGATGATCGGTGCGATCCTGATGTTCATCTGCCACATGACTTTCGCACTGGTTCCCCTCACCCCCGCTATCGCGTTCTCGGCGATCATCCTGCTCGGCCTCTCTTTCTCGCTGGTTCCCGCCGCCCTGTGGCCTTCGGTACCCAAGTTGGTCGATAACCGCTATATGGGTTCTGCCTATGCAACGATTTTCTGGATCCAGAACCTCGGACTGATGGCCTTCCCGATGATCATCGGCTGGGTTCTCAACAAGGTCAATCCCGGCGTGGGAGAAGCGATCAAAGCCGGTGAACACGTAAGCTACAACTACACGGTTCCGATGCTGATTTTCGCCAGCCTCGGCGTATTGGCTTTCCTGCTGGCTTTCTGGCTCAAGCTCGAAGACCGTAAAAAGCACTACGGCCTGGAACTGCCCAACATCAAGAAATAACGATAATCCGTATCCCCGGTCTGCCGGAAAAATGATGAGTAAACCCCCGCTGCAAATTGCAGCGGGGGTTTTGTAATAAAGAGTCTATCGGCTAAAGCGACGAGGATCGTACGAGATTCCGCTTTTCGAGATACAAGAGTTCCTATTTAATCGGATCGACCCTCTACGCTTCCTATTTAACCAATCGGTAAAGTTCCGTAATGCGATCGCACATCGCATCCCACGAAAAGCGCTTCTTCTCCTCTTCCATGTTCGCACGGAATCCCGCGAGCACATCGTCCCGCCAGATACGGTCGATGGCCCGGGCGACTTCTGCGGCATCGGGACGGCAGACGAAGCCGACACGACCGTCCGGCACGATCTCCGGAAGACCGCCCACGTCGGTCACCACCATCGGCAGGTCGAATTGATAAGCGATCTGGGTCACGCCGCTCTGCGTGGCCGAACGATACGGCTGCACCAAAAAATCTGCGACGGAAAAATAGTAACGCACCAATTCGTCCGGAATAAAATAGTCGTGCAAAATCACATCGTCCTCCAGTCCGTTGTCGGCGATTTGCTTCAAATACTTCTCTTTCGGAGCATAGAACTCACCGGCCACGATCAGGCGCCGGTCTTCGGCAGGATGCTCCCGCTTGTAGATCTTCCAGGCATCGAGCAACAGGTCCAATCCCTTGTAGTCCCGAATCAAACCGAAAAAGAGCGCATAGCGTTTCGAAGGATCCAGTTCGAGGCGGATGCAGGCCTCCGTACGATCAATGACGATACCGAAATTTTCGAAAAGCGGATGCGGAGAGAAAAGCGCCGGAACCTGCGTATATCGGCGCAATTCGCGGTGCACCTGCTCGGACATATAGATAAAGCCGTCCACCGCCCTCAGGAAATAGCGGTTGAACGGCTTGTCAGTCATATGGCGTTCATGCGGTTCGACGTTGTCGATCTGACAAAGGATACGCGTCGTACCGTTCTTTTTGGCAAAACGGGCAATCGTACCGAAACAGGGCGCCATAAAGGGGGTCCAGTATTTCATCAGCACGAAATCCGGCTTCTCGCGGGCGATCCACCGCCCCACGGCGATCCAGTTGAACGGATTCATCGTATTCACGCACCGCACGATGTACAGATCGGGCGGCGGAGGTGTCTGCACCGTCTGATTCCTGCCGGGAAAGAAAATACGGGGATACTGGAGCGTGAAAGTCTTGATCTTCACCTCGTCGCCCCGATGTTGGAAAACCCGGGCCATGCTCTGCATAATTACGGCCAAGCCCCCACGATACGGATGGGCGGGCCCCACGATCGAAATTTTCATACCCCGAACTTTTATTTATAACTGAAATCGAATCCCCGAACGGATTCAAACCTTCGGTACGGCCCTCCTGTTTTCGAATAAACAGCGCACGGCAACTTCAGGAAAAATACAAATACCCTACCGAATCCTGCAACAAGGAGATAACGATAACCGGTTCGGGAGGAACTGCCCGAACCGGTTATCGTTATCCATCCTATTTCGTTTTATTATACGCCTCCACACCGCTCTTCAGGAAGTCGATGTATGCCTCCACGTCGAGATTGTAAGCCCGCTTGGGAACCAATTCCTGCCCATCACGGCCGAGGATCAGGTAGTTGGGCTGTCCGTTCACCCCGAAACGGGTCTGGGCGATGTAGGAGTTGATGCGGCCGATGTCCTTGAGAACCTTGCCTCCCGCAGTGGTCACCCATTCGTTCTCGGGCACTTTGGTCTTGTCGTCGGTATAGAGGGCTACCAGCACGTAATCGTCGCGCAGGATCTGCTGCACGCGCGGATCGCTCCAGACGCGGGCTTCCATTTCGCGGCAATTCACACAACTGATTCCCGTAATGTCCACAAACAAGGGTTTATCGGCCTCCCTGGCAGCGGCTTCGGCCTGGGCCAGATCGAAATACCCCGGCAGATCGTAAGGCCAGTGCAGGATATCCGCATATTTGATCTTTTCAGTCGTCTGTGCCGTTGCTGACGGTGCGGCAACGACACCCTGCGTATTGATCACGAAGTCCTGCGTATGCATCGGGGGCAAATAGCCAGAAAGAGCTTTCAGCGGCGCACCGAACATACCCGGAAACATATAGACCGCGAACGAAAGCGAAGCGATGGCCAGCGTCAGCCGCGTCACCGAAACGTGCTTGAGTTCGTCGTCGTGAGCGAAGCGGATCTTACCCAGCAAATAGAAACCCAGCAATGTGAACACGACGATCCAGATCGCCAAATAGACCTCACGGTCGAGCAACCCCCAGTGGTAGGTCTGGTCGGCCATACTCAGGAACTTGAAACCGAGGGCGACCTCGATAAAACCGAGAACGACCTTCACGGAACCGAGCCAACCGCCGCTCTTGGGCAGGTCTTTCAGCAAGGAGGGGAAGAAAGCGAAAATCGTAAAAGGCAGAGCAAAAGCCAGCGAGAAAGCGAACATCGTCACGATGGGCACCCAGAATTCGCCGGCAGTCGAACGAATCAGGACGTTGCCGACGATCGGCCCGGTGCAGGAGAACGACACCAACACCAGCGTCAGAGCCATGAAGAAGATACCGATCAAACCGCCTTTGTCCGCGTGCCGGTCGCTCTTATTGACCATCCAGCTCGGAAGCGTGATCTCGAAGGCCCCGAAGAACGATGCGGCGAAAATCATGAACACGATGAAGAAGATCAGGTTGGGAAGCCAGTGCGTAGCCAGCCAGTTGAAGATGTCGGCCGTCACGGCATCGCCGCCCACCAGACGCGTAATCAGAATGATCGCCGCAATGGGAAGCGTATAGAGCGCTACGATGAAGAAACCGTACATCGAAGCCTTGAAACGTCCCGCAGCAGGCGATCCGCTGCCTTTCATAAAGAACGATACAGTCATCGGGACCATCGGGAATACACAAGGAGTGAGCAGCGCCGCGAAGCCCCAAAGAACCGCTTCGATAATCAACCCCCACAGGGTTTTGGACTCTCCGGCTCCGTCGCCGGAAACAGGTTGATCCGCAGCGTCCCCGGCCGCAACGGATGCCCAGGCCGCCTCGGGATCGCCGATCGTGATCTCGAATCCCCAATCCTCGGGCGAATTGCAATTTTCCTCCTCGCAGGAACGCCAGTTGATATTGCCTTTCAATACGGCGCCTTCACCCGTCAGGGTGACTTTCTGACCGAGGATGATTTCATCGAAATAAGTACCCATTTCGACCTCGAAAATATCGTCGTATTCGCGTTTGGAAGCGTTGATCTCATAAGGATCGCCGTCGAGCGTCAGGCCCGTTGCAGGCTCGAACTCCACCAGGGTCGAAGAAACGTCCGAATGCAGGTCGTACGTATGCCATCCCGGCAGGATCTTACCCGTAAATACGACTTCGTAATTCGAATCGCCGAGGTCCTTCACAGTGCTGTCCCAGGTAATGGTCGGGGACTGCGCGTGAGCCGACAACAAACTCGTCAAGAAAGCCGCCAGCAGCACGATACGGATATAAAATTTCATATCTCTATTATTTTAATAAGTTAATAGTTTTTTTCGCGTGTAAAGATATGAAATTTTATTCAAAAACCACGTATGGGACGCATTATCTCGCGTCCGCGAGGAAAAACTACTCGGAAACCTTACCTTCGGCTTCGGCCTTGCTGCGTGCAAAAGATTGCAAGGCGAGGTACTCCTTGTCGCCGTAATCGAGCAGGTTCTGCAACTCGTTGCGGAAATAGTCCAAGTGCTCCTCCTCTTCGACGGCCAGATCCTGGAACATCTTGTGCGTTACCGAATCGTCGGCTTCGGCCGCAATGCGAGCGGCATCGTTATAGCTATCGATCGTACTCTGTTCCAGTTGCATAGCGAAACGGAACATCTCCTTGGGATCGGTGATCTGGCGCGTCGGAAACGACGGGTTCATATTCACGTCCCCCTGCAAGAAGAGGATACGGTCGGACAACTCCTCGCTGTGACGCATCTCGGCAATCGAAATCATCCGCATCTTTTTGGACAGATACTCGTAACCGGCATCTTCGAAATGGACATGGAAATACATGTACTGGAGCGAGGTGGCAATTTCTTTTCCCAAAGCATCGTTCAACAGATCGATACTTTTCTGGTACTTGTTCGCAACTTTGATCTTTTCCATAATAATAAAGGTTTTGTCCCTATATCAGCAAAACCCGTTCCAGAAAGGAACAAAGCCGATCGTAAAATCGGACCGAAACGAAGTCGATTCGGGTCGGCTCCCTGCCTTGCCCGCCACCACGAAATACAGCACCTCAACGCCACTCGAGCGCCGCCCGGACAGCGGCTTCCTCTCCGTTCGAAACCTCGAACAGCGACAAGCCGTCCCGTTGTTCGTACCCGACCGTAAGGGTTTGCCCGTAACGGCATTCGTGCATGAAATGAATGTCAAGACGCACCGGCCGGATCGCGGTCAACTGTTCGATGGGCAGCATATCGAACATCATGTTGATATAACGCATCGTATTGACGTGACGGTTGAAGTCGATGTCGCTGTAAACCACCCGGTGCTCCATCACATGCTGCGGTGTGATCCCCATCACCTTGCGGGGTTTCTCCGTCGGCGAAGGGGCATCGACGAGCGTATCGGTACAAGGCCCGATAACCGTGTTCAGGTCGATCGCTTTACGGACCGCCAAGTCGATGATGCACCACTGCGTCACGGCCCGCCCGAACTCCCGGCCAGCGGCATCGTGCAGCGTGAAATTACGGGTCGAGAGCATCCGGTTGTACTCGTTCACCCACGTCACGATTTCATAAGAGCTGTATTGTTCGGGGCGGTCGTCGATCTCGATCGCCATGCGTGAAAGCACCCACGAGCGGTTTTCCTTATTCAACTTATCGATCCCGAACCCTTTGCGCTGGGCATCGACACCCGCCGTATTGAGGACCTCGTTCGCCAAAGCCGGAACGGTCATCCGAAGTGTGAAATCGACCTGCTGAGGGTCTGCATAATAAGTGTAACCTGTTTTCTCTGCCATATTTCAGTGCGTTTTTCAATTTCAAATGCAACGAAACGACAATCCGCCGGTTATCCGCCGGGCCGGGAGAAAGCCGTAGATACCGAATGGTTTCATTCCTACAAAAACGCCCCGGCCCGGCTTCCTGCGGACAGTAGCGGCGTATGCCGGAAACAGAGCGAAGCCTTCCGGCCGCGCCGACTGCATTTCGTGCAAAGATACGAATAAGCCGGGTGCAAAAGCAAATTTTATTTGCGTTTTGCCGGCATGGAGTGTCTAAGAAGAAGTCAAAGATAATAACAAGAAGAGCGGAGAACCAAACTCAACTTTTGTTTTCGGCTCCCCCGCGTAACGAAGCTCGTAGAGGGGCTTTCTCGTTTCGATCGTCCGTACTTGCAGGGGCCTCGCCTCCAAGACGGGGATGATCCCTGCCGGTCCGACCTTCGGTAGGTTTCAGCCGGGTTGCCCGTCCGATCTCCGGTTCGGGAAAAGTCCGGAAAATTCCGCTCCGTATTCAGACGAGAAACATCATTCGTTATATTTTATTGCGTTTTTATCGAAAAACGATAAAAATTATTTGTTTTGCAGAAGTTCTTTACTATCTTTGCCTCACCGGAGGTTAAAAACAGGTCGAACACCTCCATTACGTATTCAGCAAACCGAAAATGGACAAAAAACAGAAAAAATCTTTGCGGCGCCATCTGCTGGTCATTTACATCTTTTATTTCCTGGCTCTGGCCGCAGGATTCATCCACAGCTTCGTGCCCCACGTGTCGTCGAGTCTGGCGACAGGTTGGCAGGCTGCGTCCGAAGACATTCGGATGCAGGAAAAACACGGTATCGCGCAACACACCTACTTTTTGGCGGCCCGGTTGCAAAACGCCCAGAGCGACGAAACTCTTTTCCCGATAGAAACCGGACACGCATCGATCTCCACCGAAGCCGAATATACGGGGGTTAATATCTACGTCAAAACGGACGAAAACAGTGACCCGACAGTAGTCCGGACACTGAACAGAATCAATTACATACTGCTGCTGTCCATCCCGGCCCTGCTGGCCAAGCTCTCTATCCTGATCCTGGTAGCGCTGATTATCAATATCCTGCGCAAATCGGTACGGGACGAACAACCCCTGCCGGGGCGTATCATCATCTACACGCGTGCCGTAGGGTTCCTGCTGATTCTGGCCGAAGTCTGCACCGGAGTCGGCTCTTATATTTACCAGAGTACGACCCGGACGTTTCTCGAAGATTCGCCCCTGCAAGTCGCCGCCTCGTTCCCGCTCAACTACTGGAACATCGTCATGGCGATTCTGGTACTCTTCTCGGCCGAGGTCTTCTCGATCGGATCCCGGTTGAGCGAAGAGCAAAAACTCACGATCTAAAGAAAAAATAAATGTCGATATACAATATACACACGGGGGGGGGACGCAAGACATGGCGATAATCATCAACATAGATGTCATGATGGCGAAACGAAAGATGTCACTCGGCGAGCTCGCCGAGCGGGTCGATATCACCCCGGCCAACCTTTCCATTCTCAAGAACGGCAAGGCCAAGGCGATCCGCTTTTCAACGCTGGAAGCCATTTGCCGCGAACTGAACTGCCAGCCGGGCGACATCATCGAATACCGACCGGAAGAAACAACCGAATGACAACGCAATACAAATAATTTCACCCAAAATCAATTAACAATCATTTTATGAAAAGGTTCATTCTTTTACTTGTCACGCTGTTCGCAATGACGAATGTCATGGCGCAACTACAGCCTGACATGCCGATTCCCGCCGATAAGGAGGTGCGCGTCGGACGACTCGAAAACGGCATGACGTACTACATCCGTCACAACGAAAAACCCAAGGGACAGGCATCTTTCTACATTTTCCACCACGTAGGAGCTGTCCAGGAGGAAGATTCCCAACAGGGCCTCGCCCACTTCCTCGAACACATGGCCTTCAACGGCACCAAGAACCTGCCGGGCAAAAAGATGATAGAATATCTGGAGCGTAACGGCGTCAAATTCGGTGCGGACCTGAATGCCTACACCTCTTACGATGAAACATGCTACAACCTGGACAATGTGCCCACAGCAAACCCTGCGACGATCGACACCGCACTGCTGATCCTGCACGACTGGTCGCAGTTCATCAGTCTGGAGCCTCAGGAGATCAACAACGAACGCGGCGTAATCATGGAGGAGCTGCGCACCCGCGACGGAGCTGGATGGCGCGCCATGGTACGACGCAACGCCGCCGTCAACAGAGGCTCGAAATACGAGCACCGCAACGTAATCGGCTATCTGGACGGTCTGAAGAGTTTCGACCATAAAGCCTTGTACGACTTCTACAAAACGTGGTATCGCCCGGAATACCAGGCGATCGTCATAGTCGGCGATATCGACGTCGATCGGATCGAAAACAAGATCAAAACCCTGATGGCGGATATTCCGGTTTCCCCTGCAGATGCCCCGCAGAAAGAGGCTTACCTAGTTCCTGAAAACGAAGAACCCATCGTCAGCATCTTTTCCGATCCCGAAATGACGGCTTCGGTCATGCGGCTCTTCATCAAACGACCCGCTCTCCCCAAGCAATACAACAACCTGATAATTAGCCAAATGTACGACGTACTCAACTCCTACACAAGTGCCATGGCGAACGATCGCATGAATGAAATCGCCATGCAGCCCGATGCTCCGTTCCTGAGTGCCGGGATGGATTCAGGCAACATACTGGGAGTGAATCCGACCCAAGATCTCACGATGGTCGCCGTACAAACTCGAGACGGAGAGTTGCTCCGCGGTTACAAAGCTATCCTCGAAGAGATGGAGAAGATGAAGCGTTACGGCTTTACACAGAGCGAATTCGATCGTACGAAAGCTGAATTCCTGCGTCAGGCCGAGGCTACCTATGCCAATCGGAACGACCTTACAAACGGACAATATGTTCAAACCTACCTGGCGAATTACAAGAAAAATACCGCTATGGCAGATGCCGAAACGCAGTACAACCTCGACAAACAATACCTCGAAGCATTGACCCTCGACGATGTGAATGCTTGGGTAAAACAGCTTCTGACACCTGAAAACCAGGTTATCACCGTCGAAGTACCGAAGAAAGAAGGACTGACCGAGCCGACCGAAGCCGAACTTCTGGCCATCCGCAGCGAGGTCATGGCATCCAACGTCGAGGCTTACCAGGACAATACCGTCAGCGAGCCTCTGATCCCCGCAGATATCAAGCTGAAAGGCTCGCCCGTGAAGAAGACCGCATACAACGAGGATCTCGGAACGACCGAATGGATTCTCAAGAACGGTGTGAAGATCATCGTCAAACCGACCCAACTCAAGGCGGACGAAGTCCTGCTGCAGGTACAGGCTGACGGCGGGATGTCGCAGCTTGCCGATACGGAGGTGAAGGAAGGTGAATTCCTTCCGGTCATCGCAGCCCAGTCGGGAGTGGGCAAATTCTCTGCAATCGAACTGAACAAGCAGCTCGCAGGCAAGAAAGCCGGAATCAACCTGTACGTCAATAACTACAGCAACGGTATGAGCGGTTACTGCTCGCCCAAAGACATCGAAACGATGCTCCAACTGCTCTACCAGAACTTCACAAGTCCCCGCTTCTCGGAGGAGGATTTCAACACGACGATGGACAGCTACAAGGCATACGTCCAGAACCTGACCTCGAATCCCGACTACATCATGCAGATAGAAACGATCAAAACGCTTTACAGCGACAATCCGCGTCAGCAGCCGCTGACGATCGAGGCCCTGGAAAGCATCTCGTTCGAAAATCTGCCGAAAACCTTCAAAACGCTCTACCCGGGTGCGAACAGCTTTACGTTCACCTTCGTAGGCAACGTGGATTTGGAAACGTTGAAGCCGTTGGTCGAGAAATATATCGGTTCGATTCCCACCTCGAAACACGTGCTTAAGTTCACGGACGACAAACTCCGCACAGCCAAAGGCAAGGTCGTGAACGACTTCCGCACCCCGATGCTGCAGCCGAAAGTTTCGGAGTTCCTGCTCTTCTCGAGCGATGCGGACTACACGCTGCGCAACAAGCAAACCATGTTGCTGCTCAACATGGCCCTAAACAACCGTTACCTGAAATCCATCCGCGAGGAGAAAGGCGGCACGTACGGAGTACAGGTAAGCTATACTCTCTCGTATCGTCCCGAAAAACAGGCCCTCCTGCAAATACAGTTCGACACCAACGAGGAGATGGCCGACGAACTCGTGCCGATCGTTTTCGATGAAATCGAGAAAATCGCGACTGAAGGACCGGAAGCCAAAGACATCAACGACTCCCGCGAATACTTGGTCAAGCAATTCAAGAATACGCTCGAAAATAACGGCACCTGGTTCGGGTTGATCGACGACTACAACCGTCACAAGCAGAATCTGCTCGCCGACTACGAAAAGACCCTGAACAGCATCACTTACGACGAGATCCGCGACCTGGCGAAGAAGCTCCTCGACAGCGGCAACGTAATACAGGTCACCATGCGTCCCGAAGCTCAACCCGAAACAGATGAATAATCATCAATAACAGGTTTTATTCACTACTACCCCCGAACTCTCACCGGTTCGGGGGTTTTCTTTGGTTTCGGACTCCTGTTCACGGATGTTTCCTTTTCCGCTCCTATCTGCAATGCAGGAAGATCGTCCACGCACAGGAATCGTATCCGTTTCCGGAAAACAGACGCGGAACCAAACTCCACGAACGACGTTATGTCATACCCCGCCATGCTTTCCGATTCCGCACTTCGCATCGAATTCTCCGTTTCGGCGACGCTCTTCCGTTTGCGGACAGCTCTCTGCCGATCACGTTGCCCCTTCCCGGCAGTCGGAATCGCATTATGCGGACAGCAGGTCCCCCGGTGCGACAGCCTGCCAACTTGCAGCAAAAGAACGATCCGAACAATGTCTTGCTTTTTTCGGACATACGGCAACCGGCTCCCCGGCAGGCAGGAAAAACAGTAACGGGACAAGATCATGCGCTCCGACTTCCGCGCACTGCTCTTCCCTGAAATTTACGCCTCATAAGACCGGAGGCAGCTCCTTCGCGGACAATACGAGCGGAATCGCAACCGCATAAAGAATAAAAAACGGGCCTCATCAAAAAGATGAGGCCCGGCGATTTCAACTGCAAACTGCGGCTATTTCGAAGTCACGACCACGTCGGACGCCTTGTTCAGCAACAACTGATAGGCCGCCGTCGCATCGCTGCCCTGCGAAAACTTGGTATAGATCGCGGTAATGTTCACCACGGAACCGTCCGCAGGTATTTTCTCGTCACGGAAACGGCAATAACCGCTCGAACGTACGACATAATTGCCTGCGAGGGTGTTGATGTCGCCATAGGTGAACCAGGCAGAGCCATAATAGAACGTACTCTCGTGCGTAAGCTCATCGACCCGCTTCGTCGCCCAGGTAGCCCAATCGTTGATATCGGTCCAACCCGGAGAATTCACATCGTAGGAGGTACTGTTGGCGAAGTAGTTGGGGAATGTATTTTTATACCCCCAGCCGGCCTTGCCGAACTTGCTTTCCAACCCTTCGAAACGGATCAAACGCCCCAGCGACTCATCCGTCAGCGTCGAATAGGAAGCGGGAGTAACCACCAAAGTATCGGCCGCCGTCAAGCCGATCAATTCGCCGAGCTTGACATGCTCTTCCAAGGTATTGCGATCCTCCATGTTACCGTTCGCATAATCGGAATTGGTCGATGCGACACCCACGCTGAGCATCGTGCGGTAATTTCCCAGCACCAGACCCTGCAAACGGATATAAACCAGGCGACCGGGAGCATAGGTAATGTAATATCCCGAAGTCACTTTGATTTCAATGGCCGACTGGCAGCTTTCATCGTACAGGTACATCGACTTATAGACGTTACCGGCCTGGTCGCTGGAAATGACTTTGCCCCGAATCACCAGGTCGTCGGTAATGGTCAGCGACTGGCCGATACCGCTGGTCCCGGGATAAGCCTCCTCGAAAATATCCTTCAGCTCCTTGATCGAAATGATTTTACTGTCGCTGAAGTCCGCATCCGTCCATACCTTCGCAGGAGCCGGCGTATCGAAATCGTTATAACAGCCGACGAAGAACAAACTTGCTGTCACCGCCAGAAATATGGTTGCTATTCTATTCATATTCTTCACAATATTAATTCGTTAAGCCGTTAGAAACGGAAATAGACATTCAGGTAGTAAGTCGTGCCGAACAGGTAGAAATACTTGGGAGCGAACTTCTGGTAGGAAGTGATCTCCTTGCCGGTCTTAATGCCCTGCACACGCATCTGCTCATAACCGCCGGTCTTGATATTTTGGTTGTTCAGGATGTTATTCACCTGCAAACTGAAGCCGAGCGTATAACGACGCTGAATGTAGAAATTCTTACCGATGCTCGCACTCAAGGTGTAGGCCGAATCGAACTTCTCCTGACTGCGCAGCTCCCGGATCTGTTCGTCCGTCATCGTAGGCAACAACACCTCGTCCGTACGGTAAAGCGGGTTCATCGACAGATACATATTGTTGTAATAGTTCAGATCGATCGATGCGTAGATGTTATGAGGACCGCGGTACGACAAACCGATATTCATAGCCGTCTGCGGAGTGCTCTCCACGCGCATATCCTTCCAATAGACCGTACCGGAGTTCAGCGGCTCGGCGCTGTTGTCGGCAATCTGCACGTAATTGGGATTCGACGTGTAAGTGTACTGACCCCAACTGATCGCACCGTTCAAAGACAAACCGTTGTAGATCGGAATCGAAGCGGCGACTTCCAGACCGAAATACTGCTCGTCGATACCGCTCAAGGCGAAATTGGTATAGGTCTTCAGCACGTCATCGTAGAAGGAGATCACCTTCGAACGGTCGTTCACCTTCGTATAATAACCGGAAACACGGAGTTTATAATCGCCGTAACGCAGGTTGTACGAAGCGTCGATGCCGTAAACCTTCTCCGTCGTAAGCCCCGGAGTTACCGAATTACGCGTACGGGGCGAAACGAAGGCCGACTGGAACGCAGGAGCATTCTGCATCGCCACGGCGTTGAGTTCGAAAGTATGGTTGGCATTGATGACATAGTCGAAATTACCTTTGGCCTTATATACGAAATATTCGAGTTTCTCCGATTTGCCCTTCGAATTATCCGGGAAGAGACCCTTGCGCCAAAGACCTTCGCGCCACATCGAAAGTCCGCCGAGCTCGGCGCCCAACTTCATGCCGAAACCGCCGAAACGGGTGGCATAAGTAGCCCATACACCGCCGGAACGCAGATGCGCCTTGTAGTTGTAGCTGAACTTGTCGCCCTCTCTGACGGCTCTTGCATGACCGTACTGGTTATAATAATCCATATCGTTCTGCGCCATGATCGGATCGCCGAAGTCGCGCTGTGCGAATTTATCGACGTCCACGTAATAGTCGCCGCCGAGCAGATCCTTCACCTCGTCGTAGTACCACGTGCGGTTGATGCGGACGTTGGCTCCGGCCGTCAGACGGGAGTTATCCTTATAGATTCGGCTGATCTGCGCGGCGAGGTTCCAGTCCAACTGGTCGGTATGGCGCTCCTCGATGATATAGTTCGAACGGGCGCCGGGACCGTATATCGCTTCATCCTCGGCATTGCGGAAATTCATGTTGGTCTGGTACATTTCGTCCCAGTCGAAGTGGCGGATATTACCCACGTTGCGCATCCACTGATCCGCCAGACTGGCCGCAGCCATCGAAGCGGCCTCCAGGTCGGTAGCGTTCAGCAACTTGTAGCTCGGCATATAGCGGTAATAATCGGGACGGGGGTCTGCACCGTCGTACCACGTCAGCGCCGAATAACCGTTCTTACCGAAACGGAACGAAGTGGCCAGGTTGAACTGGGTATGCTCATTGGGATCGAACGTATAGTTGATCATAGCGATCGGCTCGTGGCTGTTACGCACGCGCGCATTACGCATCTTGCCGTCCTGGTAGCCCCAGTTGGGGTTGTAATAGTTGTTGCCGACCAGATCGTAAGCCTCCTGCGTGGAAGCCTGCTGCGCACCGCGCTCGGTGGGAGCACCCATAATCGTGAAGCCCAACCGGTGACGCGAATTGAAAATCTTCTCGGCCGAAGCGAAATATCCGTAGGAGTTGTAATAGACGCCGTCCACGTAGGAGTTGCCGCCCTGACGGGTAGATACCGACAACGCATAGGACCAGCCGTTGTCCAGCAGACCCGAGCCATAGGTCACCATGGCACGGAAGCGATACATCGAATTGGCGTTCACCAGACTCACGCGAAGGCCCTGGCGCACCTGCGAAGCACGGGCGTTGATGTTGGTCGTACCGCCGATGCTACCCACGCCGTAATCCGACATGACCGAACCGTTGGTGATCTCCTGGTTGCGCGTAGCGTCGTTCAGACCGCTCCACAACGACCAGGGCGTATAGCCCGTCATAGCGTCGTTGAAGCGAATACCGTTCAGGTAAACGTCCGAATACTGCGAATCGTAACCACGCACGTTGAAACGCATCTCGCTGAACCGGTAGGAAGCGATGTTGTTAAAAACGTCCTTCGAAGCCGAAAGGGACGAAGGCAGCGACTGCGCATCGTTGCCGCTCTCGGTGTCGAACTCTGCGAAGATCGAATCGTCCATTACGGTCGAAAGCACTTCGGGGACCAGAATCACCGTATTGATGTCGCGCACCATCTTGTCCACGCGCACCACGAGCGTCAAAGGCTCGAATTCGGGAGCCTCGAACTGCAACGTATATTCGCCGGGCTCGACATTCTCGATCACGAAACCACCTCGGCCGTCGGTCGTGGCAGTCATTTCACCGGGAGTGACCGAAACCTTCACCCCGTCCACCGCGACACGTCCCTCGCGGGAAACGACCTTACCCTTGATACCGCCGCTCTGAGCGAACGCAGTCAGCGACATCAGGGTAAATACAAAAATTAGTAAACTTTTTATTTTCATATCCTTTCAAGTTAAGGTATTTATTTACCGATGTAGATATAAACGGGGAAGTGGTCGCTGTAACCGCCCTGGAAATTGTTTCCGACGTACGTGCGCAAAGGATAGCCTTTGAACTGCCCCTCCCGCTGGATCATATAGTTACGCTTGAAGACATTCCCGTAGTACTTCGATCCCGGAGCCCGCACCAGACGCAACTCGCCGGGCTTCGCATTGACCAGGTTTTCCGACACTACGATATTGTCGAAGAGATTCCAGGCGTCGCCGTAAGCCAGCGTTCCCATACCGGCACGCAGCACGGCGTGGAACGGACTGAAGAAATCACCCGGCTGAAGCTCCTTCGTCTTGGGCTTGGCACCCAATCCTTCGAGCATGCTCTGATCGGTCGGATCGTCGTTGAAGTCGCCCATCGCCACGATCTTGGTCGCGGGATTGACCTTCAGGACAGAGTCGGCGATTCGGCGCATCTGCTCGCCGACGGCGATACGCTTGAACTCCGAAGCGTCCTTGCCGCCCAGACGCGAAGGCCAGTGAGCCACCATGAAGAAGAACGGTTCGCCGTCGATCGTACCCCACATGGTCGAAATATCGCGGGTCTTGAAATTCGGAAGCGAAGGAATCTGCGTGCGGATCGGTGCGCTGCCCTCCAGCTTGAAGACATCGGGACGGTACATAAAAGCGACGTCCACACCGCGAGCTTCGGGAGAGTCGTAGTGCGAAATCCGGTAATTGCCCGGAGCCATCTTCGGCGTAGCGATGATATCTTCGAGCACCGAGCGGTTCTCCACCTCCGATACGCCGATCACGATCGGATAATCCTTATCGATACCGGCAATGTCGAAAAGCACCTTTTCGGTATTACCCAACTTCTTCGCATACTTGACAGAATTCCATTTTTTAGGTCCTTCCGGCGTGAATTCGTCGTCATTGACCTCGGGATCGTTGATCGTATCGAAAAAGTTCTCCAAGTTGTAAAAGACCACCTTGTACGGTTTCTGCGCGAAACAGCAGGCTGCGAACAGTAAGGCCAGTAGTCCTGTAAAAATCAGTCGTTTTTTCATAAGTCAAATTAGTTTTGGATTCCCCATTGGCTCGGAGAGTTTTGTGCCTTTACGGATTCCGCAGCCGACTCGGGAATATTGGGAAAGAACGTAAAGCCGGTCTTCTTTTCAATCTCCGCCACGCTCATGCAAATGGACGCAGGCGGCTGAATATCGCCGTAGCTCTTCTGATCCACCCAAAATCCGATCGCCTTCAATTCATCGGCCGAACAATCCGCGATACGTTTACCGGTCGTACCGGTGCGCGTGCGAAGCAATACCTTGAAATAATTCGTCGGGACCGGACAAACTTTCCCGTCACGGTCGGTCGTCGTCGTATTGGTATTGGCATAATAGCAACCGGTCACCACATAAAGCGTGTCGTTGCATATCTGCGCACGCACCTTGGCTTCGAGATTGGCCCACATATCCTGGTTGAGCCGGTTGAGCTGCGGCGTCATATTGGTCGCATAAAACGTCTGGAGATTCAACTCCCGCGTAGCCGTACGGTCCGCCGAAGGGAGCTGATGTCCCCGGTCGTAACTGCCCCGATAGGAACCGGCCGCGAGGTTGGGCTGCCAGGAATAATCGACCTTCGGATCGTACTGAAAATCGTCGGTACGGTCTATCGACCCCCTATATACCGAATGCAGCGGATAAGCCACCCAATGCGCCACATGGAGCGTTTTGTCGTAGCAGAACGAATAGTTGCGCACGGTGCGGTTATTGAGCGAAGCGAAGTGGCTGACGTAAACGAAATTCTCATCGACTCGCTTTTCCGGCAATTCGGCCCAGGCCTTCGCATGACCTTCATCGTAGGGATCGTTGGTCGAAGAGGCCGAAAACTGCGTCAGCACGAGCACCTGCGGCTCACCGCCGAAAAATTCGAATTCGATGGTCGCCGAACGTTCCCCGCTCCCGGTATTCGCCGTGTAATAGACGTCCAGGATATTGCTGATGTTCGAACTCTGTACGGTGCCCTCCTTCACGAGGACCGTCGGATCGTTGAGCCTGAACGAGCACCAAGCACCTCCGTCCTTGATTTCGGCACGCCATCCGGCGCCGACAGGTCCCTCAATCTGTATGGCGGCCGAACCCTCCGCAGCTCCGACCGTCGAAGAGGTCCGCCATACGGCAGAACCCGAAAAATCGTCCGTATCGTCGCCGCAAGCTACGACAGAGAGCGCAATCATCGTCAGGAACAGCCATTTCCATCCCTTCTCACAATATCTGAACATCGACATCATCGGTAAACTATAAAAACTATCCGAGAAACCAAACTCTTGGAGGGGATAATCCCTCCAAGAGTTTGAATTTTCAAAATTAGAAACTAATTCTTTTTGAAGAAATAAATTCCGTGCTTACCCTGCGTAGCGCTCTGATAACCACGAATCATCGTCTTGAAAGAACTATCTACCGTCTGCAACGAACAACCGCCATTTGCTGCAACCAACCGGGACTCACCGTCTTTATCAACCATTGAGAATACCCATTCCGCAGGGTCGGCTCCCAATGACAATGAACGGCTCTTGGAACCGGAAGCCAAATACTGTCCGTTACACTTGATATAATATGTATTGGACTTACCATCAACTGCGACAAGTTCCATTTCAGCAGGAGAATTAGTCACATTAGCATCTATCTTGGTTAATTCCCCGTTTGCAAACGTCATTTGAAGCGTTTCGCAATCTGTTTTACCATTTCCGGTTATCATTTCACCGGTCCAAACTCCATAATAATCTTCTGCTGCAGGATTCGGTTCTGTAGTAGAACCGGACTGAGCCTCACCTTTGGCACGGAATCCGGCCATAAGGAATGTTCCAGCAGTAAGGTTCGACAGATTGTCGATCAGCGTATAAGTACCACTGCCTTCGCCGCCGGTACCGAGCAACGTAACCGGCACGGTCTTGGTACTGCCGGCAAGGGTAATTGTCAGCGTCTGATTAACGGGCGACGTACCGGTGTTGGCCTCGGCCGTGACCGTCACGGTCAAGCCATCGACCGTAGCGCTCAGGGGAGGGGTCAGTCCGCTTACACTAAGTTGGTTGTCACCCTGGTTGAGTACAGAAACCGTAAGAACTTGGTCTCCGCCAGTAGCCGGAATCGAAACGCTGGCCGGAGTTACCCCCGTAATCATCGGGGTCGAACTGTCGCTGAAAGCGGCCACGTCGTCCAGATTGCGCGGAACGAGCTGGGAATTATTCTTATATACGGCAGCCAGACCGGAGATATTGCCCGAACCAGCCTTAAAAGGTACGTCGAGGAACACGCTCGGGTTCTTTTCATCGCTCTGCTTGCAGAATACGGTGAAATTGGCTCCATCGGCAGTGAAAGTATGCGAAGAGAGTTGCGCTGCGCTCGCCCAAACACCGCCCTCGGCAACCGACGCATTGGCGATCGTCACGGCCATACCCTGATAATTCGCCAGATCTGCAGCGGCGATCGTCGCCGTAGGAATCGAAGTCACCGTACCGGTCTTCTCGACCTTGCACCAGGTCGCTTCCCTGTCGCCCGTCACTTCGTACATACCATTGTAATTCTCTACCTTGGCAAGCCCCTTATAGAGGGTTACACGCACCTTGTCGCCTTTGTTCAGACCAAGTGTCGAAGGTTCTACCTGACTGCCGTAGAGCGTGATGCCGTTACCGGCCTCCGTCGCATTCTCGGTAGCGAGGATCAGGTTGTTGAAGGTATAGTTGCCGCCGGCCACGTCGTTCATCACTACAGCGTCCAGATAACGATCTGCATTGGCATCCACCGGAGCCTTCGTATCAGTCATCTGCGCGATCAGCTCGGGAATGGTAATGGCCGTAGCCTCACCCGGATCGGGCGGAACCACACCGCCTTCGAGATCGACCTCCTGACCGCCGTTGCCCTCGACGAGTTGTACGTCATCGATTGCGAATGCCGACGCCAGATCAGCCGTGAAACGGATCGAAAGCTGGCTGACAGCCTCCTTGAGCGTGAAATCTACGGCAAACTGAATCCAGTAAGGATCGGTCGTATCGCTGCCGCCGATCTTCTCGTAAGTCAGGTTGCCCGACCAGTCGGTTCCGTTACCTACGGCGACGTGGAACGACTCGGGTTTGAAAATGTTGTCGTAAGTCGCACCGTTCTTCTTCGAATAAGCACCGCCGAAGATGATCCGGTAGTTGGTCTTGCCCGCAGGCATCGTAATAGTGTTGATGTCGAAAGTCGCAGGTGCAGAGCCGAAGAAAATCTTGTTCGAACCCGAAGCACCGTCGTAACCGCCGCTGAGCTTGCCGGAAGTACGCACCGATACGTTCGTAGAGGTATAGGTCACCGTCGAATTACCCGTACCGGAAGCATTCTGCCATGCGTCGGTCCGGTCCAGGAACGGCCATTTACCATCGACCTCCGCAGCAGGCGTCTTATCGAAATTGTTCTCGTAAATCGCATCGCCGCTCGGATCGGGAGGCACGACACCGCCGCCCGCCAAGTCGATCTCCTCGCCGCCGTTACCGGTCATCAGCGTGATATCGTCCAGACGGAACTTCGAAGATGCTTTCGCCTCGAACTTGATGTAAAGCGTCGAAGTCGCATTCTTGAGCGTAAAGTTCTTGGTTGCAAATACCCAGTAAGGATCGACCTGATCACCGTCGTTTACCTCGTAAGACAGCGGAGTATAGTCCGTTCCGTTCGCACTGAGATAAACCACGAAGTTGTCCTTGTTGAAATTATTGTCATTGTTATCACTGTCGTAATACTGTCCGCCGAAAGTCAGCTTCAGATTGGTCTGGTCGGAGGCAAGCGTTATGTCTTTAACCGTAAAGGTTGCCGGAGCCGAGCCGAAGAAGATCACGTTCGGACCCGAAGCACCGTCATAAGCACCCGCACTACTCTTACCGGAAGCGCGGATCGAAGTATTCACGCCCTCGTAGGAAACCTTCGAAGCCCCCTCGCCGGTGGTGTTCCAACCCGTATAGTCGGCAACCAACGGATACGGGTTCGCAACAGACTCGCTACCTGCGGTCTCGTTGAAGATGAGCGTCGGCGGCACCACTTCGCCCTGAAGCACATTGACATCCTTCTGAATCAATGCGCCGTAGGAGTTGTAAACCTCGAAAGTCACCTTGGCCGATTGACCGATGTTCGAAGCGGGTACCGTAACGGTCACGGCAGCGTCGCCCTCGCCTTCGGTAGCCGAAAGGCGCACCCAAGTCTGTTCGTCCTCGACGATAGCACGCCAGGGACGGTTCGTTTCAACGATAAAAGTACCGTTGTACTCATCTGCGGGCTGTCCCTCCGCATCGAACGTCAGGTTCTCCGGCGTGACGTTCAGATAGGGAGCGCCCATGTCGTCATTGTCGTCGGTACATCCCGCGAACACCGCCACGGCGAACACGGTCAATGCACTGAAGAGCAATTTCCAAATGCTACTCTTTTTCATAAACAATTAAATTTTAGAGTGATATAAAAATAGGTTAAAAATAACTTCATCGTCTTGCATATTTACTCAGGCCACTTATTCTTAAACTTTTTGTAAAAATACTATTTTTTCCTGTTTCGACAATAATTCGAACACTATTTTCGTATTACAATCCCGTTAAATCAAATATAACGACACACCGGATTTTTATTTCGTATCAAAAACCCCACCAAACCGTATTCTTTCCCGGCAAAATAAACACAAAAGGCGTGCAGTTTTGACCGCACGCCTTTTTTCCGAGAAATACGTCCGGTCAGCGAATCCGGTCGAGCGACCGCACCAGCTTTTCGTCCCGGAAGATCGCCCGCAAAGCCAGCAAGTCGAAAACCAGGCAGACCAACGGGAAAACGAGCGAAATTTTAAGGGTATGGGAGTAAAATTCACTGTCCGCGAAGTAACGGTTGCAAAGGTAGAAATAGATTCCCATCATCGCCCCGGCACCGATGAGGAGCACCAACTCGACGGCACATAACCGGATCTGCACCAGACGGCGCTTGAAAAGGAAAATCGTCACCAGCGGCACCAGACAGGCGGCAACCAGAACAACCCCCAGATACACCGTCGGCAGCAACGTGATGCCGGCGGCATCCTTCAGGCCGAAAGCGGTCAGCGTACAAGTGTCCGCCCCAACGGTGAAATCGACCAGCGGCAGCCACAAGGCCAATCCCGTCAGTACGACGACCAGCAACAGATACAGAGTCTGAATACGTTGAATCATATAACTTCTATTTTGTTTATGCGAACCTCTTCGAATCCTGCCGAAAATCGCAGGCTCTGCAAGGTTTATTGATTATCCAATGTTTTTTCGATCAGGTATTTATTACGGTCTGCGGCATTCCGGTCGATCAACTCACCCAGGAATCCCGCCAGGAATAACTGCACGCCGAGCACGACAGCCAGCAGTGAAAGATAGAAAAGCGGCTGGTCCGTTACGGCCCGCACAGGCAGATCGTGGCACTGTTTATACAACTTGGCACCGATCACCCACGCCGTCGTACAGCCGCCGAAAAGGAACATCAACGTTCCCAGGCTGCCGAAAAAGTACATCGGCGAACGGCCGAAACGCGAGAGAAACGAAACCGTAATGAGGTCCAGATACCCTTTCACCATCCGCTCCATACCGAATTTCGAATGACCGTACTTGCGGGCGCGATGCTCGACGACCTTCTCGCCGATCCGCTTGAATCCGGCCTGTTTGGCCAGAATCGGGATATAACGGTGCATCTCGCCATAGACTTCGATCGCCTTGACCACCCGGCGGCGGTAGGCCTTCAGTCCGCAATTGAAATCATGCAGCCGGATTCCCGAAACGGTGCGGGCCGTCCAGTTGAAAAACTTGCTCGGCCACCGCTTTCCGGCCGGGTCGTGGCGCTTCTTTTTCCAGCCCGACACCAGGTCGTACCCTTCGTCGAGGACCATACGCCGCAGAGCCGGAATCTCATCCGGCGAGTCCTGCAAGTCGGCGTCCATCGTGAAAACCACCTCGCCGCGCGCTTCAGCGAAACCGCAATACAAGGCGGCGGATTTGCCGTAGTTGCGAGCGAACTTGATCCCCCGCACCGCCGCAAACCGCTCGTGCAGATTTTCGATCACGCGCCACGAACCATCGCCGGAACCGTCGTCCACCAGGATTACCTCGTAAGACAAACCCTCGCCGCGAGCCACGCGATCGATCCATTCGACCAGCTCCGGCAAGGACTCCTCCTCGTTATAGAGAGGAACGACGACCGATATGTCGAGCGTAGCATCCATCGTTCTCTTACTCTTCGGATTGAGGACCGAAAGGCCGGGGTGCACGCGCCAGGATGCCGGCCAAAATAAGCCCCAGGACGAGGCCGACGATCAGGTTGCCCCAGATCGAAGCTCCTACGGTAGCCTGAATGGAAGGCTCCGACGCCTCCTGTATGGTTTTCAGCATTTCGGCGAATACGCCCTCCATCGACGCAGGGAACTTTCCCTCCTCAGCGAACCGGATCAATGCGGAAGTGTATCGGTCGATATACTCCGAATATCCGATGAAAACACTGCGGTAAAGGTATTCTACCACCCCCTTGATCATGGCCGACGCCAGGATCAGAGCCAGAATAAAACCCAAGCCGTGGCCGAAAGGAAATCCCTGCTCCTGACCGTACTGCTCGCGGCGACGCTTGGCGAAACGATAAAGCAACACGATATATACGACTGCGGCCAAGACCCATACCAGCCCCATCGTTGAAAACCACCCCGACAACATCAGGGACTGCTCGATAACGAAAGCTACGGACATGACCAGTCCGATGATCGCTCCGTACTTGCAGACCTCGTTCCAGAATTTGAACTTTGTCATTCTTCTTCTATTTTTAGCATACGTTTATTCCCGCAACACGCCTTTGCCTTCCCGCAAAATCTCCGGCTCGCCGCCCGTCAGATCTACGACGGTCGTCGGCACCGCATCGCCGACACCTCCGTCGATCACCAGTTCTACGTCCCGGCCGTACCGCTCGTGGATCAACTCCGGATCGGTCATATATTCGGTTTCCTCGTCATCCAGCACGGAAGAGGTCAGCAGCGGAGCTCCCAACCGCTCGACGATGGCCCGAGGAATCGAATTGTCCGGAATGCGGATCCCGATGGTGCGACGCCGTTCGAGCGCCTTGTGCGGCATACGCGACGATGCATCCAGCAGGAAGGTGAAGGGCCCCGGCAGATTTTGTTTCAGCAACCGGAACTGAGCGTTATCCACCCGGCAATAATCGGCAATCTGCCCGAGCGAATCGAACACGACGGAAAACGTCGTGAGATCCTTCCCCTTGATCCGGCGCAGCCGCTCGACGGCCTTCGCCGAACGGATCGAGCAGCCGAAGGCATAGACGCTGTCGGTCGGATAGATCACCACGCCGTCCCTTTCGAGCAGGTTCACCACCCGGTCGATCTCCTTCTCGGAAGGATTCTCGGTATAGATTTTAACCAACATAGGGAGGGCAAATATAGACAAATTATTTAATATTCCGACGATTCAACTCCGCACTATAAGCCCGGGCATTAGCCAGATGTTCGCCGTACGTGCGGGCGAAACTGTGATAACCGTCGAAAGTCGGGCGGGCACAGAAGAAGAGATAGTCGTGGTTCTCGAAGTTCAGCACCCCATCGATCGCAGCGACCGAAGGCATCGCGATCGACGACGGCGGCAGCCCCTTGTTCAGGTAGGTGTTATACGGCGAAGGGGTTCTCAAGTGCTTGTGCAGAATCCGGCGAAGCGAAAAATCCTGCAGCGCATATTTGACCGTCGGATCTGCCTGCAGGGGCATCCCTTTCCGCAGGCGGTTGATATAGACTCCCGCCACACGGGGCATTTCGTCGGCCTTGTTGGTCTCTTCGGTGACGATCGAAGCCAGCGTCATCACCTCGTCCCGGCTCAAACCGCTGCGTCGGCGGGCGGCATCCCGCTCCGGAGTCCAGAAACGGTCGTACTCCTTGCGCATGCGGCGCACGAAATCCTCGGGCGAAACCGTCCAATAAAATTCATAAGTATTGGGGATAAAGATCGAAAAGAGCT
>ERZ791859.268-NODE-268-length-41920-cov-3.347904_pt1 | contig 41920 bp, 58 predicted proteins | sample MGYA00509943_ERZ791859 | MGnify/ENA primary metagenome ERZ791859 (study PRJEB30046, sample SAMN00792065) | human gut metagenome | study: EMG produced TPA metagenomics assembly of the A metagenome-wide association study of gut microbiota in type 2... | reverse complement strand
CTGCGTTCATCTTGACAGTTGCACTGACAATTACAACATCACCAATCGTCTTATATGTACAGTTTGCACTTTTGATTTTATCGGTGACGGTTGAATACGGTGTGAGTGTTGATGTACCGCTTTCAATATTTGACGAATCGTATTTAGTCGACAAGGCGGTTTTATCTGCTTTCACAAGCAGAGCGTTGTAAACTGCTCCGCTTGTCAGATAACACGGGCTGTTATTTTTTGGCTCGCTGTCGAACGGCATTGAATTGAGCTTTTGGGCAAGTTTTTGGTCTGTTCTTTCCTTCGTATATGCATCCGTAATTCCGTAGCCAGCGAGTGTAGTACTTTTATCTGCTTTCTTCATAAGATTTGTGTCAACCGTATCAAGCCTTGCTCCAAGCGAATTAGAACTGCCTCTTGCTGTGGCTATTTCGGATTCAAGTGCAATTGCTCCGTCTGTTGCCCGTTCAATCCCCTCGTCCATATGGTTGAGGTTGTCGGCAGTCAGCGGAGTTGCTGTTGAGGGAGTGTTTTCCCAGTTCATTCGTGTGTATTTGTTCAATTTTTATTCTCCTTTCGCTGTGATTTTGTCTGTGAGTGCCTGTATGCCCGTAAGCTCTCTCGATAACACATATGATGTCACGGTTGCGGTTTGCGGAGTGCCGTCAGCGTTATAGGCATAGTTGCCGTCAGCGTCGGTTACATAATATTTAATCTGTATCATATCGCCCGGTTCAACCCACAGTCTGCCGTCAAGCGTTGCCTCTATAGGCTTATAAATTTTATGGTGTATTCGCTTGCTTGTATCGCCTGAAAACAAATTTTCAAACTTATGTATCCACGCACCGCCTTCGTTATCGTTTTCCTGCCATACAAGAATGTTATCTGTCATATCATAGGTTTTACCGCCTAAAAACTTGTAGCTGCGCACTTTTGCGGTTCGTGTAGAACCTCCGATTGCAAAGTCAACAGTCCCGTATGTACCGCTTGATTTTTCGTCAGCGTTGAATGCCTCGTAAAAGTCATATTTTTCTGCTTTTGTTATATCGGTTTCAAGGTTGACAAAAACAATGTTACCGCCTTTTCGGTTATCGGGTTTAACAAAAGCAAACACACCGAGCATTTCCGCTGTATAATTAAGCAATTGACCGTAATTAACCTTTTCGGAATCATTAAGCCATACTTTGTTAAAAATTTTCATATTCTTAACAGTCAGATTCTCAACCTTGTTGATAACCTCGTTAAGTAAACGGTCGGATAAAAAATGGGCATCAGGTTGACCGCATAGGTTAATAAATTTTTCAGAAACCATTGCCAACAGTGCATAGACCGAAGTACTGTTAGAATTGTTATTCCAGAGCTTTTGCAGAGCGTTTGTACAGTCGGTTTCATAAAGCTGTGAAATCACATCATAGGCGGTTATGCTGATTTTGTTCTGATCTGTTTTATTGACCTCGGCTTTGTCAATCATACCGTTAAAAATGCACCACGACTTTGTTGTCACGGCTTCGCCCGGATAGAGCGTATTGCTCGGATATAATGAACTGCTCGGCAGTATCGGAGAACCCGACGGAAAAGTTTGTGTCAGCTTAACTAAAATCCAACAACCGACAAGTTTTGAAACATCAAAGACTCTGTCAACGGTGTTCAGCAATCCGATTTTAAATTCGGAAGCAATACAACCGCCGAATTTCAGCTTGCTTTCGTCACAAATTGACTGTTTAAGGCTCATACTTTCGCTTTCAATGTTAGTTTCGGTGATGACATCAAACTTGCTGTCAGATGAAAAGATTTCGAGCTTATTTGAAATAAGCTCGTTAATAATTTTCTGCTTATGCGTACTTGAAACGGATAGCAATCTGTCACCCCCTTAATACTCAATAAAAGTGAAAGTCACGGCATTGTATATGATGTTGTTTTCGGTGATTTTCTTGACCTGATAGGTGATGTCGGGCATATAGGCGGTCATTGTGCGATATGCAAGAAGTTCATCGTCCCAATACTCGACACGGATTTTACGCTGTTGAGAGTTATCCCACGAACTATTCAAAACACTTCTAATCGACTGCATTTGTGCAAGGTTGAGTTCATCAACGGTTGTAAACTCAATTTTCGACTTGTAATTTGGCGAAGTTGTTCGGTGCATAAGATTGTTGCTGTCACGGTATGCCTTGATTTCGGTTCTCTGGAGTGGAGTGCCGTTGTAGTTATCCTTTGCAATAAGCTCGTGCGGAAACAGCTTACCGCTCTTAGGAAACCTTATTAAATAACCTTTAAAATTTGCCATGTCATCATCTCCTAATCTAACGCACCGACACCGTGACGCTTTTTGACTGCGTTGTTGCGTTTTACAATGTTGTTAAAAATCACTTCGCCGTCAAGATTTACAGTAAGGTTAATGTCACCGCTGTCACCTGTTGAGCCTATCTCTGCCATAGCCTCAATAAGTGCCTGTTTGATAGTTGAAATCGGCGAAACAACCTCAGCCTCACGCTTGTTATCGCCGAGTACGGCAAGAAATTCACCGTAATTTGCAGGAACAACCGTTCCTGTGGCAAGTCGGGGAACTGTGATGTTAGGTAAATTAACATTGCCGTTTATGCCGCCGAGTGCCTCATAAGCAATCTTTGCCGCTGTACTCATTCCGCCTGAAATAGCACTGCCGAGGCTGTTGAACGGATCTATAAAGTTGTTTAAGAAGTTCTGAACAACACCTAAAAATCCGTTCATAGGCTTTTTTACAGCACTCTTGATACCCTCAAAAGCATTTGAGAAAACGCTTGAAATCGGATTGATATGTGTTGAAATAAAGCTAAGCAGTCTTGCAAGCGGATTTTTCAAGGCATATATTCTGTCACGAATGCCGTTTGCAAGACCTTGAACCGTGTAACCGCCTCTTTCATACATTTCTGTTGACGGGGAATGAATTCCCATCGTGGTATCATATTCTGAAAGCACAGTAGAAGCAAGACCGTGACTGTTTTTGACAAGCGCACCTTTGTATGCGTCTGTACCCTCAACAAGACCGAGAACCGTGTTTTTACCTGTATCTTTTGCAGCTTTTTGCAAATTGTTCAAAGATTTCCACTGCGAATTTTGAACATCCGTTGTACTGATAAGACCTGCATTATACGCCATAAGAACAGCGGCGGCGTCTGAATAGTTGCCATTAACAACCTTTTGTACATCTGTAAGGTCATCACCCGTCATAGTCAGTTTGTTCATAGCGGCAACAGCTTTATTTACCGAACTTGTTGCACCGTCAAGAGATTTTGTTTTGCTCTGAATATTCTCGAAGTATTCAATGCCCTCTTTCCATAAAGCGTCGTTTTTAGCACCGCCACCAAAATAGTAATTTTCAAGAGCCTGCATACTTTTGCCGTTTTTCTCAAGCCACTTTTTCAGTTTTTTCTGTTCGTTTTCAAGGTCTTTTTTCTTGTTGTTATAATCTGATTTTGCACTGCTGTATTTCTTTGACGCAAGAATTCGTTCTTTGCTATTTTCAGAAGATAATTCAGCTAATGCGGCACTATTTGCAAGTTGTTGATATTTATCAATTGTACTGTCAATAACCTTTTGCACCTCGGCTAAATCACCATTTAAGTGTACTTTGCCGTCAGCACTGACAGTAACATACTGATTCCACACATCGCTGAAACCGTCAACATTGTTTTTAAAATATGTAACAATGGTTTCAAGCTGTGCCTGCTCTTCTGGACTAAGCGTAGCTTTCTGTAACAGTTCATCAAGTTTCTGTTGGTAACTGTCAACAAGTGTATTGTCTGCATACAAGCTGTCCATTCGTTCAAGAGTGTCTGACAAATTATCCTCAATACCTTGCGTAGTTGTATCAAGCCTTGATTTTATACCGTCAATTTCATCAGCAAATTTTTTAGCTTCGGAATTACTCCAAACAAGCTGATTATATACAGTAACTGCAGTCACAAGTCCGGTGATGGCACCGGCAACGGCTAAGATTGGATTTGCAGAAACAGTTGTCAAAAATAACTTTATAGCATTTTTGACTTTGTCAATTCCGCTTGCAATCGCTTGTCCTGCCTTGAAAACAACAACAGCTGTACCGACTGCAGTAATGCCGCCTGCGATAGCGTACAAGGTTTTGTCACTAATAGATTTAACTATTTTGCTTAACAGTTTCAGCGCTCCTGCAAGGGCTTCTACAAGTTCCGGAACTGCTTCTTCAATTGTCCATTTTGCAAGTGGGAGAAGAATATTCTTGTATACCTGTTTCAGCTTATCTCCACAGGCTTTGAGCAAATCCCTGAACGCCTGTCCGAGGTCGGCAACAGCTGATACAAGCGGTGACAAATCAAGACTTTCAAGCCATTCAAGGCGAATCTCTGACATATCGCTCAAAAAGCCTGTGATATCTTCAACAATGCCAAGGATTGCTTCCCAAATCTTTTTGCCCGATTCATTTTTGTCCCAAGCCTGTTTGATTTTAGTCCGCAGAGTTTTGGTGTAGTTGTTGCAGTTTTTGATAATATTCAGAATATTAGTCCAAATTCTCTCACCGGTGCCGTTATTCCAAACTTTGCGAAAATCCTCTGCAATCGTATTTACAAGTTCAAGCAAGCTGTTCCATTTGTCGATAATGGATTGCACAACCTCGTCACCAAGTCTTGCCTTATTCCAAGCCTTTGTAAACGCTCCCGAAATATCACCGATGATATCAAAAACATTTTTCAAAAGCTGTTTGATGTTTCCGATAATCTTTTCGCCTGTGCCGTTTTTCCACACTCTCTTCCACGATTCGCCGATTGAAACAAAAGCATTTTTCAGATTATTCAAGGCTCTTTTAATGCTGTCAAAAACCTTGTTTGTACGCTTTTCAATCGCTGTTGCGGCAGTATCAAGTGCGTTAACTGCGGCTTTAGAGGATTTCTTTGTGGGGCTGTTTACTGCTGTGCTGTCATCTGATGAACTGTTTTCAAGGCTCATCACATTGAGCCTGTCAAATCCTTGAAGATTGTCTTTAATTTCCTTTGTCTTTTTCGATGTTGTGGCAAGTGCAGAGTTTGCACTCTTTGTTTCATCGGCGAGGTCTGTCATTTCAGAGCTTGCGGAATTTGCGGAATTGTCGGTTGCAGATGAATAGCCGAAAACCTGTTCCGTAAAGCTTTTGAATTTTTCCGTTGCAACATCTAATTTTTCGATAAAGGAATTAAGATTTTTCAACAGCGGAGAAAACACATTGATAAGTCCCTGACCGAGTGTTGCTTTCAGGCTGTCAAGTCGGAGCTGTAAAATTCTTGTCTGATTTGCCCAACTGTCCTGCGTTCGGGCAAAGTCACCTGTAGCATTGGCAAGCTGGTCTTGCACAAACTTGTAACGCAATGTTACTTTTTCGGCTTCAGTCATTTTGGCTGTAGTCTTACCGTAACCGTTTGCAAGGGCATAGCTGTCAAGTGCGGTCTGCGTCATTACAATACCCAAATCTTTTAAAGTTTCGGTTTCACCCGAAAATACTGATTTAAGTTTTGTATAGGCTTCGTCCTGTCTGATGTTGTAGAATGAAGCGACATCGCCTGCAAGTCCTGTCAGCGTGGTTGACATATCATAGGCTTCTTTCTCTGTAAAACCGAAAGCCTCAGCCATTGAGCCGAAAGTACCGACATACCGCTTTGCCATTGTTTCGGACAAACCAAAAGAATTAGCTGCACTTTTTGCCCACTTGTCAACCTGTTTGGTCATTGCCGGAAAAGTAACATCAACAACATTCTGCACTTCTGCAAGGTCAGAACCAAGTTCTATGCACTCTTTGCCGAAATTTGTAATTGCATAAGTACTGAAAGCAACAGCGGCAGTCTTTGCAAAGGTCTTAAGCTGATTTTTTACCTTTTCGATTGATTTGGTAACAGTAGTATTAACCTGTGCCAAACCGCCGTTAAAACCCGATGTATCAAGTTTCGTGTCAAAATTCAGATAACCGTCAACCGCCATATTTTCACATCCTTTCATTTAAAAATGGGCATAAAAACAGCGCACACCGTTATGATGTACGCTAATAAAATTTTGCAAAAGAACAGCCACCCCGTTTGGAGTGGCTTTTTTGTTATTGTAATACTATTGAATCAATTATTGCCGATAACAGAGTTTCATCTTCCTCTGAAATAGGCTCGGTTGAGGAATAAGAAAAATTGTATGCACCGTCATTCCATAAAAAAGCATAAGTGTGTGCATATACACCTTCCATTTTATACGAAAATTCTATTCCATAACACGATGCTATTTCTAAATATTTTTTGCTGGATAATTCAAAGTCCCTATCACCTTTCATTCCCTCCACAATACTATCTAAAAGTTCATTAGCCTGCGATTCGGTGTATAAAAGAATATCGTCACTCAATTCCGTATAACTTACAAGAAGATTATCATTTTCTGGACTTTTGTGATTAAAAATCAATCCGCTTGTACCTTTTGTTTCAAACTGTGACGGAGTACAGTATTTAATATCTTTTAAGGTGTTTTCGATAGCTAAATCGTACTCTGCCTTTGTTGTTTCCTGCACCGTTGTGGGAATTTCTGTCGTCACAGGTTCAGTGGTTTCAGCCTTTATATCGGTGTTTGAACTGCTTTCCGCTGTTGTACCGCAGCCAACAAGCAATACTGCAAAAACTGCGGTTAATGCTAACGCTATGAGTTTTTTCATCATTCATCCTCCTAAATGTTAAAACAATATAGTTTTTATTTAATCATACACTAATATTTAGAGAATGTCAACAATATGTGATAAGATACTACACTACACAAGCGAATTTATGAAGTCAAGTTCCTCTTTATCTTCGGCTGTAAATTTGGGCTTTAGGTCGATAAGTTCTTTATGTTCGCTGTAAAAATCCCGTTCGGTTTTGTCGAGCTTCTTATGCTTTGCCTTTTTGGTGCGTATTGAAATCACCTGTGTAAACAAGCCGTCACCCACTTCATTGAACAAGCCGAGAAAAGTCCACCAGTGCATATAATCGACTGTGCGTGTTTCCACTCCTGCAACCTTATTGAGAGCAGGGAAGATTATATGTCCGTCCTGTTCCCAATCAAGCACACGAACGGGGAGCTGTTTGCCCTGCGGAATATCTCCGCCGTCAAGATACCAAGTTGCCCTGTCAAGTGCCTTTTGGTAATTTTCGGGAATTTCCTTGTAAAGGCACTCGACACACACTCGGCTTTTTTCAAAATCGTTCAGATCATCGTCTGCATAGGCTTTGAAAATCAGCAGAGCAACACGGAAGTCGGAATTGATTTCGTAGTTTCTGCCGTCAACCTCAAGGCTTTTCGGCAGTAATTCAATCACTTTTTCACCTGTGAAGTGTATTTGCCGACTTTCTTATTGGAAATTTTCTGTGCCGATTCAAAATCAGCCTGCATAACAGGAATAAGCACTTCAAGGAAGTTTTCAAAAATCGGCTTACCGCCCGCAAGTGAAAGACAGTTAATTTCACCAAAGGCAACCGTGCAGACATCCGAACCGAAAATGTAGTTAATCTGCTCTCTGATGTCCTTGTCGCACTCGGTGATAAGCTGAATTGCGTCTGTGTTTTCAGCTTTTTCAGCGTTTTCATACTTCTTCTGAATCTGCTCAATATTCTTGACTGCCTCGTTGAGCCTTGCGAGAATGCCCACATCCGCGGTATTGATACGGATTACTGCGTTTTCGTCATCGCCAATCTGATACTCCTTGTAACCTCTGTCAAAAACAAGTTTCTGCATAAATCAATCCCTCCCCAAAGATTAAACCGTTGCGGTAAAGGTCGGCACTTTCTTCTCAATTGTAGCCGTACCCTGCTGTCTGTCGCCGTTAAATGCGATGTTGAACGGAATGTTCACACCGCCCTGAGCACCGCCGTAGGACTGTGGCTTTACGATACAGGTTTCAGTCCAAGCGTCATACGGACCTGTCTTTTTGTCTACTAAAACTTCAAGAATTGCAGTCTTGCAGTCATCACCTGTAAGGCGGTTCATTGCAATATCCTTAATCTTTTCATAGATTGCATCGCCTGTGTTTGCGTAATAAGTGTCTGCGTCAATTGACGGTTCATAGCCGTTATCGTTTACAACGGTTTCATCAAGAATGTTCTTGACTGTTTCTGTGTCGGGGTTGAGTTCAACGGACATATCTTCAATATCTCTGCCAATCAAAAACCACTTAGGGGTTTCGCCTGTGCCGAACGAAGCGTCAATGTAGTGCATAAGATAACTTCTTTTGAGTTTACCGATATCGGGTGTTGTTGTCATAATTAAAATTCCTCACTTTCGATTTTGTAATCTGCGGTAATCTGTAACTGATACATTACATTACCAATTAAATTGCTGTCGGGTATGTCATAAAGCATACCGTTTGAACAGGTTATTTTTGTGAGCGTACCTGCAAGCTCATTGTCGCCAACCGTTACGGTCAGCGTTTGCCCTTTTGCCTGTTTTTCAAGCCACAGCTGTAACTCGTTAATAAGTCCGCTGTTGGCAAGGCGGTCATAGTCATTAACCGACTGATAAACAGCGTACAAGATGAATGTGTGCTGTCGCTCCTGATTGCCGAGAACATCGGATTTAATCAGTGTGTCGCCTGTCGGAGATAAGCCGTAGTTGTCGGTGTCAGGGGTTGTGTAGTCAATGTGCAGAACATCGTTCAGCTTTGGAAAGCTCATCACAATGCTCTGCATAAGTTCAATTATGTTCATTCTGCCGTGCCTCCTGCCACTTTAGCAGCACCCTGTAAAATCTCTTTTTTACGGTCAGCTTTCATTCGTTCAAACCACATCTTGCCGGCAAGAGGGTGCTTTGCCCGAGAATAAACAAGCATTTTACCTGTGGGGTGTTTCTTCTGTCCTTTAGGGCTGAAATAGCCCACAATAACACCGTTTTCCTTAATCGGAATATTGGGACCGTAAACCTTGCCGTAGTAGAGATACCTCGCATATGGTGTGTTCTGATGAATTTCGCCCGAGCCTATAACCGTTGAGAGGGTTGCCGACTTTTCAAGCACACCGTTTCTGAACGGCGTATAGGGTTTCATCAATCGTAAAACCGTGCTGTCAACATACTTTTGCACCTTTAACACATCAGCATTTTTGCGGACTGCAAACTTTTTATCCCAGAGGAAACCTGCCGTTCCGTTTTTTGACTTGATGACAAAATCGGGCGGTTGAACAATCTTCATGCAATCACCTCGCCGAAATTTTGATGTGCTGTAAATCGGTTACGACGCCGTAGAGCTTTTCATCAATCGACATAACCGCATAGCACCTGTGTTTTTGCTTTAGCGTTTTAAGACTCTGTGACACGCTCTGAGGGTTTGAATTATCAAAGGTAAAATTACTCTCACCCTTAATAATAATGTCCTGTGCGCTGTTCTGAGGGGTGCATAGCTGACCTGCAAAAAGGTTTTCGCTCGGCTTTAAAAAGCCGGGCAAAAGCCCTGCGGATTCAATCGGAATATACACCGTCACGCTGTCAGCGTTCTGCATTCCGCTTTTAAGCACATTGCGAGCCTTGTTCTCCTGCCAATGACATTCGGGAATAAAATATCGGTCATAGCCTGAGCCGTTGAATCTGTAGATTGTGCAGGAGCTTTCAGGGGTAATAATCATCTGCGACCACCTCTGTACAGCAAATCGGTGTCGGCAAGATACTTGTAAATTGTGTGTCTGACAGCCTTTTTATGGGCGGTTTTACGCTCTTCTTCGGACACATAGCTTACGGATTCATCACCGACGCTTGCGGATGAAATTCCTGAATTTGCGGACTGCTTTTCATCGTTATATACAAGCTCTGCAAGCTCACAACAGCAGAGTTTTACGCTTTCGGGAATATTGTTCCCGTCAACATTTTCGCCTGTGTATGCCTTAATGAGCAGGGTTGCAGAGCGTGCATAATAATCAAAGGCGGAAACAATGACCGCCTTTCTGCCACAGAGATATTCAGAGATGTAATAGCCTTCATCGGCATAAGCGGTCATAGTAACACTCCTTTAAGCCTCTACGGCTGAATGGCAGTAGATACCTGCCTTTTTATTCTCGTAAACATCGGCAATACCGACCATACGATAACCAAACTTCCAACCGTCAGAACTCTGATTAACTGACGGCTCAATAACCTTTGTGTCAAGGTGCTTTGTGAACTGAATCGGAGCAGAGCCGTGAATAATCATAAAGTTGATATTCTTGCCCGAAGTCGCCTTTTTGTAACCGCCCTTTTCCTTGCTTGAGGATGTGCCGTCAAGCTGTTCAATTGCTGTATAGAATCTTGACTGAGGAACAAGTGTGGTATCTGCAAAACGGCTGAGAACCTCCCTTGACTTTGTTGTGTCAAGGTCCTGCACAAGACCGTAAAGCGGTGATGTGATGAAAAGGTGTCTGTTCTCGAAAGGAACTTCATCCTCATCCATTTTTGTTGAGGCTGTGCGGAGAGCCTTTACAACCTCTTCGCCTGTTGTGAGAGTTGCACTCACGGAAGAAATACCGCTTGTACTTGCATACTTCGCAAAACGGAAAGCGTCAAGCTCGGGAACAACCTTTGTGCGGATAAACTCGCCCGAAAGTCTGCCGAATGCAATGCCTGCCGTTTCTGCATTATCCATTGTGTCAACCGTGAACATTCTGCCACGGTCAAAGTTACATTTCACGGTTTCGTTCGTAAGCTCAACATCGCCGTCAACATAACCGCTGTTGCGTGAATAGTCAGCAAGACCGTCCATTGTGAGCATCGGAATGATAAGCTCGTTTGCGTTAGCGCCCTGTGTTGCAAGGTCTGACGCACCGTCAATTTTGCTTGTGAGTGCTGACTGCTTATAGACCTCATCAAGCAACGCTGTGTACTGTTTAAAAAGTGCAATTGTGTTTGCCATAATAAAATCACCTCATAGATTTAATAAAATTATTTCTTTTCGGTAGAAAGTCCCATAGCCGCACGCATTGACGCAAGCGGATTTGAGCCTGTACCGCCGTTACCTGTATCGGTTGCACCGACAGGATTCTGAAAAGGCTCGTCAGAACCGAACATATAGCCGTTTTCGGACTTAACCTGTTCAAGAGCCTTTTTGATGTCATCTGCCTGATTTTTAGATGTTTTCAGGTTTTCAAGGTCAAGCAGAGCCTTGACAGCCTTTGTGTTTCTTGCACCGCTTTCCGAAATTGCACCGTCAAGCACAGAGTTAAATTCCATATCCGCAATCCTTGTCTGATACTCGTTTTCCTTTGTTTCAAGTTCGCCGTTGAGCTTTTTGATTTCGCCCTTGAGCTCGTCCACATTGACACCCTCAAACTTTTTGAGTGCAGTCTGTGCAGTTTCAAGCTGTGACTTGTAGTTGTCCCTTGATGTGCGGAGCTTTTCAACTTCTGACACGGTTTTGTAATTATCTGCAAAGGCTTTTTCAAAGTCTACCTTTTTATCTTCGGGAACTGTAAAGCCGATTTCGGAGAGAAGTGTGTGTATATTCTTCATAGTAAATCCTTTCTGCATAGCTTGTATTCCGCTTTGCCTGCGGTAGAAATTCAGCCGTTATAACCCACGGCAGGGTAAAATAAAAGCACCTATGCAATCAAATGCAAGGGTGCTTAATCTGCTTTTTCTGTTTTAACTGCTTTGGCTCTCGGCTTTTTAGGAGCGTCAGGCTTGACCTCAACTGCAAAGCCGCCGTCAATGAGCTGTTTGGCTCGTTCATCAGAACATTCAAAGACTTCATTTACAGGACGGGTTACATAGCTGTTCTGCCTGTCGTTAAATGCTGTTGTTACTCTGATTTTCATTCTGTCACCACCTTTCTAAACCGGTCGAAATCGACGGGTTTAACTGTTAATCTTTACTCTTAAATGTAATCGGCAAAATCTGTTTAGGCAGGAAGTTAATTTCATAACGGTATTTGTCCACTTCTGCACCGCTTATGTCCTCTACAACATACATAGTTTCATCATTAAGACCTATGATATGCTTTTTGTATTCACCCTTGCCCGTTTCGCAGACAACCTCAATTTGGTTATCATCATTATCGACCTGTAATGAAAAAGCGGCAACAAGTTCAAATGACGGCTTATCGGTTCTTGTGTTAATAACCGTAAGCCTGCGTATCACATTGAAATTGTCTGCTTCCTGCGAAACATTGTACGATACCTGCGTTGCCTCGGTACAGCCCACAGTAACCAGTACGGTTGTTGCAATCATAACTACCATAAGTACAATTGCTAAAATTCTTTTTCTCATAGTATCAAACCTTTCTTTGATTAATAATAAAAAAGCACTCTGATCTCTCAAAGTGCTGATTCGATGTGTTAAGTTTTGTCTTGGTAAGTTACAGGCAAGTTAAACAACAAAACCGCCCTTTTTACGGAGCGGTTAGTTTTTGTTTCTTTGTTTTTCAAGTTCTTTAATTATTTCGTCAAGACGTTTTGAAGCTTCTTCGTTAGAACCATCTAAAACAGATTTGTTTATTTCTTCCATTCAAATAAACCTCCTTCTTGATGTTTACTTAAAAATTTATCAATAACCTTTCTGTATTCACTGTCAGAACCTGTTTTTATCCTCTTTTTTTCCATTCGTTGTAACTCTGTTAAAAGTGATAGCCTGTCGTATCCTTTCAACTTTGTTAATACTTCAATGTTGCCATCGTTTTTCACAATAGTAAATGTTTTTATACTATCATTCTTAATAAATTCGATAATATCATTTAAAGAATAACTGCTGTTTCTCGGGTGATTGTGCATAACAAATAAATCTTTGCCTTGAAGTGCTGATCCAAAATCTATTTTTTCATCAGTTCCTTTAATAGGCTCTGTAATCATTTTGGACACATCATTTTTTAACACGAAGGCAACTTCTTTATTGTCATTTTGTTCTTTTGAAAATTTCAAAAGCTCCTTGTGTTGTTTTTGAATTTCCAAACACTGCTCTTCTGTATAACCTTCAATATCAACTTTAGGAATACAACTGATAGCTTTATCGGTTATCGGAGTAATAGGCTTTTTACTTTTCTCTTTTATTATACCACTTTTACCCGATTTTGCAACATTTTCAGCGGTGATTTTATTGACACTCTCTGCCTTTTTCGGGAGTTTTGAGCCTAAGGCATTTTTGCCGTTTACGGTTACTCTTTCCCATTGTTCGGGAAGTCCCATAGCTTTTGAAAACTTTACATATTCGTCCTGCCTTTGAAAGTATCGGACCTTTGCGCCTGTGATTGTGTCATAGTCTGCACCGCCCTGTGTAAGCAGTTCAATCTTCTGTCGGTCGGCGCGCATTGCGGTTTCAAGCTGTCTTTGCTTCTGCTGTGCCTCATATGCCGTGTACTCTTTGCCGTTATACTCTTTCGGGGCGTTCTCATCCTCGTTCATACGGTCAAGTTCTTCTTCGCTGTATGTCGGGGTATCAATGCCCTTGATGAACGGCGAATAGCTGTGGTAGCAGTTCGCACCGCAAAGTCCTGTGACCGTACCCAATCCACAGACGGTTTCAAGCTCCTTTTTGCTGTACACTCTGCCCTGCCACACCTGATGTGTCGGTCTTGCCCCACGGTGATAGCTGACCTCGAAATATTCCGTGCCGAGCTGTTCGGCGTTGTCCTCGTTGACCTTTGCGACAACCTGATTAAAGCCTGTCATCAACGCCCTGCGAACCGCCACATCAACACGATTGCTCCAACCACTTGCATAATCGACGGTACGCAATCCGCTGTCGGTCATAGTTTTAACCGCTTTTTTAAGGACTGTGTTATAATCAACCGCACCGCTTGCAATCTGCATAAGTCCGTTGTCAAGAGTGCGTTGGTAAAAGTCCGCAAGCGGAGTAAATGGCAGCGTATTGTCGGCATTTCTCACGGCGAATCCGAGTGAGCCTGTAATGTTCCTGTACTCCGATTTTGTCTGATTTTTGACCGCCTTTACAAGTTGTTGCAACTGTTTATTTTCTGCATAAGGAATATGCTCTTTGCCCTTGCTTGTATAAAGCTCCTCATTTCTTGCATATCCCGATTTCACGACTTCGTCATAGATTCTGTCGATTTCATCGTCAGACACATCGAGCGTGCTTTGAATAAGGCTGTCTATTTCATCCTTACTCACGCCCAATTCATAAAGCCTGTTAATCTGCCAATCAGCGGCAGAGGTTATTTCCTCACCGTTAGCTTTCAAACGCTCCGTAAGGTCGGACATGATGTTCAATTGCAAACTGCGGTACAGCTGTTCCATAGCCGAGGGCAAAGCCTCAATTTCAGTCGGAGTGAACATTATTCGATAACCTCAGATGACTGCGGAAGATTCTTTTTCGCTGTCTTTTCGTCCTCTCCATACCACTTTGCCCGATATTCTTCAGGTTTCATAATACCGAGGTTCAAATCCTGAATATCCTGCTTGCGTTCCGTTTCTTCATCGGTCAAAATACTATCCTTAAAATCACACACAAACGAATAACCGCTTGTTGTCAGCGAATTGTAAAAGGCAAGAGCATACACCAAATCATCAAGGCAATAGCGAAGCTGTTTCTGAATTGCCGACACGGTATTGTACTTTCTGTCCTTAGCCGACTTAATCTCCGTAGCAGTCTTTGCGACTGTTTCGGGATTTGAAAGGTCACCGTATGCAAGACCGACCGCAAATTCAATCATACGCAGATATGTATTCAAGCCGTCCGTAATGTCGGACTGTCGGAACGCAGGTGAAAAGTCCTTGAACAGTTCTTCGTCGCCCAAATCCACATCAACGGCACGGTACAAACGCCTGTTAAGTCTGTCGGCTTTGCCGTCCTTAAATACGGCAGAATCAACATGAATCGCACGCTCACCGCTTTCAAACTCCCAGTCAAGCCGTCCGAACTGTATATCGGCTTTCTGAATGATTTCAAGTCCGCTGTCAAAAATCGACATACCGCAGGACGAGCCGTCAACCGTGTTTTTAATCGGCACTCTGAAATAACCGAACGCAGGTCTTTTCATATCGGGGTATGTGACCGCAGGCGGTAAGTCTGCCCACTCGTCAATGACAGCGAGAGGAATTTCAGTACCGAGAACCTCGGATGATGACGAACGGTAAGCCGTGTTAGTAACAGTCAAGCCCTTGTCCTTATCAAGGCTGTGATATTCAAGCCTTGTGTAGTAGTTGTCACCAATTTTTTTAAATTCGGGGAAGATGACCTTTACAAGCCTGTGCTTTGCGTCAAACTCAATCGGCACAAAAGCATTTGCCGAGATATATTGTACCCTGTCACCGCCCAAAGGCTTGATGACCATTGCGCCTGTTGCAAGACCTGACTGTAACTCCGAATTAAGTTCCTCGGTTGCAGTTTCAAACAATTTTGACAGCGTTTCATTTGAGATGTTCACCGTCATTTCGTTAAGCGTAATGTTAGCAAACTCCCTTGTGATTGACTGCTCAAGCCTCAAACTGATAACATTTTCATCAAGCCACGGAGCTTTGCCGACATAGCAGTTTTGCCATATGCCGATAGCCTTTTGCATTTCTGCCGTAATCGCAAGCCGTAAATTAAGCGCCTGCCGAATATTTTCAAGCGGAAACATTCGCCTCCACACTCCTTTCAAAAAATCTATAAGTCCCATTTCACACCGCCTTTATAAACCGTTTCATATCCCTTTCAAATGTGTATTCAAAGCCGTCAAGGCTGTCGATATCTGTTGAACCGTCATCAAGCCGTTCATCGTCAAGTTTTTTATCATTCCACACAGCCTCACAGAGAGCCGTTTTAAGCGTTTCGCAACCGTCGGCATAAAAGAACCTGCCCGAGCCCATAAGTCGGAGCGTACAGCGAATACGGTCTTGTATGGGGTATTTCCTTGCAGGTCTGACAATTGTTTCGGGAAAAGTCTTTTCAAAGGCTCTTTTAATACCTCTGCCAAGTACGGTTTCGGCATTATCCCAATAGACAAAATCAACCTTTCCGCATAAGTCAAAAACAGACTGAGCAAACTCAATTGCCAGCCTGTCTAGATCGTTACTGTCATATTCTCCGAAATATCTTTCGCTCTTCAAAGCAATAAGATTTCCGTAATTTTTTGTTTTTGCCGTTGCGACAAAGGCGTGTCCTGATTTGTTACCGCCAAAGTCAATGCCGATTGTTATATCCCAAAGTTGAGATTTTAAAAACTGCCTTATTGGCACATCGGGATTTATTTCATCGACAATCTGACAGCAAAAGTCTTTTGGATTGTCGGCAAATCTGCGGTAAATTGCACCCTCTGCACGCACCCACTTGCCGAGAATAAGGCGGTCATAATAAATCGTTCCCTCGTATTCGTTGCAAAGGTTCTGAACAAACTCCTTTGAAAGAAAACTGTTGTCAAAGATTGTATATTCCTGCAAATAAATATCTGCGTCGCTGTCAATAAACTTTTTCAGCCAATGCGTAGGGTGTTCAGGGTTTAAACTGCCGTCAAAGCAGGAATACGGCTTGTCAAGTCGGGATTTCAGCATATTGAAAACATCTTCGTTCCACTTTGCAACCTCATCGCCGTATATATACTTTGCAGACGCACCCTGAATTTTTGCAACCTGACTGACCTTTTCCGCACCGAGGCAATAGACATCTTCACCGCATACATTTGCAATATTTCGGCTGTTGATTGTACCCACAATGTCGGAAGAGTAACGCTCACGCATAGGCTGTAAAACATTTCGCTCAATTGTTTCCTTTGATACGCCTATGATAAAGCACAAGCCGTCCTTGCCTATTCTTTCACGGATACGCATAGGAACAATACAGGTGACATCAACAAAGCTTTTGCCCGAACGAACGGCACCGCTTTTAATGTTCCAGCGGTGTACGGCATTTGCGATGTATTCCTTTTGCTTAATCGTGTACGGCATTGTCCTTTACACTCCTTTTTGCGTCCTCTCTGATTTCGTCAAGAATGTTGTCGAGCTTTTCAAGTGCGGTTGTGTCCGCCTCGTCCTTCTGCTTATCTCGCCACTTGTCGGGACGGCGGTTTTTGAGCCAAAATATCTGTGCCGTGGTGTTGCCGTCAAGTGCAGACGACAGTAACGCATTTTCAACCTGATAATCGACAACCTCTTTGCCCTTTTTTAGGGCATTACAAATATTACCATAACGCTTTTTCCATTCCCACAAGGTCTTTGCGGTAATGCCCATATTTTTAGCAATCTGCTCATCGGTCAGACCGTCCCTTGCCCAACCCTCAAGCAGTAATAAATTTTCTTTTTTAAGCCATTTTTCATACTTTCCCTTTGCCACCGTCACCACCTCTCTTTATTAAAAATTCTAAAAATAAGCAAAAGAAAAGGCAGCACATTGCTGTACTGTCTTGTAGCAAGCGTCCGTATTTGCACCGGACATTCATATCGCTATGCGTGTTCCTCACAACACAAAACCACCCTCAAACGAGAGCGATCTGTGCGATTTTTTAGGGGGACATAAATGCCTATGTCGTTTTGTTGCTTTCTTCAGTTTACATTATACCGCACCTAAAACGGAAAAACGGACAAATTTACCAATGGTGGCGGTTGCACATTTTTCTTATGTTGTCGGGAGTGTTGATTCCGCCTGTATCGACTGCAATCTTCGCCCAGCTGTATTTTAAACCGAGGTGCATAAACAGGCAGTTTTCCACAAAATCGTCCCGTGAGAGGCTGTTCAGAGCCGAGTTCCTGCGGATTTCAAGATTCTGAATATCACGCTGAATATCGGCAATCTGCACCACCGCATTGCCCACCCTGTCGGATGTCTGACCTGACGGAACAATTCGTTCGCCCAGCGTCACTGCGGTGTTGTCCGCCTCAGCCTGAATCCGTGCCATTTTCGCCCTGAGCCGTGAAATCTCTCTGTTAATGTCCTTAATCTCTTTAGCTGTCAATCACTGTCTACCTCGCTTTCAAGCCATTTTTTAATCCCGGTGGTACAACTTTTATCATCAAAGTAATAACCGTTGCATTGCTTTTTGTAATAATCGCAATTCCCACACTTATCGAATTGGTGCACGAATAAGAATTGAGTCATATCATGTATGCTCATTGATTTGATTTTTTCAAAGTTTGTCATTCTTAACTTTTCACAGCAACTGATTCTCCGGATGTGTGATACTCTGAATGCGGTATTTTTAACTACTTTATTATTTACATCAATGCAAAAATAAAAATTAACCGGTACTGATAAATTAGGGTCGTTTTCAAAGGCTTTTTCACCCGTCTTATGTAAAGTACCCTCAATTACAGTGTTATCCAAAAGAGTAATTGTCACACATCTGCCTAAATACCTTTCAAGTTCATTTCTTGTCATTGCTTTCACTCCTTATCCATTTTTGCACCGCAGTAAGGGCAGTATGGATACAAATCAATGTCCTCGTAAAAAGTGAGAAAGTTGCCACACTCAGAACATAAATAATTTGCATAACCGACACCCTCGCTGTCATATTCCCACTTACCGTGTTTAATCTCTTGCATATCACACACGGTTGCTTCGTCTCGCTACCATTATAATTGGGTATATCCAACGCATAGTAACTGCAAATATCACGGATTTTTAATTCTTTTTCAATCATCGCTCTTCACCAATCCTCTCCGTCAAAACTTAATTGCCCAGGCAAAACACCATCCTGCATCCACCAGTGATAAACCTCAAGTCCATTAGCGTGTTGTGTAGCTTTGCCTCTTTGCTTTCTCACTTCAAGCATCTTGTCGAATGCTCTTATATACATATTTCGGTACTTGGGATATCGTGCAAATTCCGCAAATCTCTTCTTACTTACCATTGGACAGCCAATGCATCCAACACGGTCAAATCCACAACTGTATAACGGATTAAGATTAATGTGTTCTTGGTTGATGTACTCCCAAACATCACTATCCGACCAATCACAAATAGGGTTGTAGATTATCTTCCCTTGTAACTGACAATGCTCAACTATCTGCCTCTTATCGTCGTTGTCATTGTTAAGGATAATTTTATTCGCTGAATTGAAAGTATAAGTTTCGATTACTCCCCTTGACCGTCTTTTCGCGCTTTCTGCTCTTCGCACTCCTGTGGCAATAGCACGATTCTTACCGCCTGTTTCTTTCAGAATTGCACAACAATATCTTACTAACCGTGTGGGTGGAATACCTTTTTGCACTATCAGTGACCACATAGATGTCGGCTTGCCCTTGTATCTCGGCATATCAATGTTGCATTTTATGCCTTTAGATTCTAACTCCTTGAATTTATTGCGTATGTGGTAAACTGTTTCGGGAGCATCAGCCGTTGTGTGACTATGTTGAACCTCGAAGTCTATACCCGATTTAATCGCTAAATCTAAAATAATGTCGCTGTCTTTGCCACCTGAGTAACAAAGCATAAGCGGTTTTTGGTAGTAGCGCTTGCTTATTTCTGCTCCGTCACGCAGTCGCATTATAGCAATCTTTTCCAAGTCCATTACTCTTCACCGTCCATTTCGTCAGACCAATCTAACCTCTGCCCACAATGATAGCAGTAATTCGCTATGCCTTTTCCTGTAAATTTCCTTCCGCAGTTAGGACACTCATATGTAGTCACATAACGGATAACCTGTTCATCAGCCAGAATAGGCTTTCTCGGCTTACTCAAAGCTAATATTTTTTCAATATATGGCTGTTTAGCAAGTTCAAACTTCCCTGTTTCCTCGTTGTACATAATTTTCATCACTCTTCACCGTCAATCGTATCACGGGTGTTATTGATTTCCTGTCTGAGTTCCATTTATCACAACTCCTATTTAAATTTCTTTTTGTTTATCATACAAACATACCCACCCCAAAGGGACCTGCCTAACATACGGACACTTTTTACAACAATAGACACATATGTATAAGCCTTTTTTTGAATATGGGCATTTCCGTATGCTACACGGATGATATTCGTGTTTACACTTTCGACAAACCTGCAATTTCATAATCAATTACCCAATTGCAGATATTTTTCAATTGTCTGCTTTGCTGATGTACTGCCATAACATACCTTTACGGCGTATCCGCACCGTGAAAGATTCTGCAACCATTTATCCTGATGTTCAGAAGTCTTATTGTTGCCGACTTTAAGCTCAATATATAAGCCGTGATATTTACCTTTTGGCACAGCAAGGCATAAATCCGGAACACCTGCCCTAACTCCTTGCCTTTTAAGATGTGCGGCTTCGGCTTTATCTCTTCTGCCACCATTTGGAACAGCGTACAGCATTGAAAGTTCAGGATGTATTTTCATTTGCACACATTTATCCGCCCATTTAATGAGTTTACATTGCTCCTGTGCTTCAGACATCATTTTCATTTCCTCTCGTAAAACGGTAATTCTTATTTTTATCGGCTTTAATAAAAATTTTCGGATTAGCCATTTCTGAAATTCTACTGCCTAAAGCCTCATCAATCTGCGAAATCTGTTCAAGTGATAATTCAGATGTTATGACAGTCGGCAATCCTTCATTGTATCTGTAATTGATAATCTTAAATGTAGCATTGACATCAGCTGTTGAGACAAAATCGCCCCTGCGAGTTTTAAAGAAATCATCAATATAAAGAATTTCCGCTTGCTTATATGAATTTATGAGAGCTTCATACACCTCTAAATTACTCGATGCCTGCTTGATTTTGGTAATATCATCCTGCCAAAGCATATATTTAGGTGCTTTGCCTTTTTTGAGTAATGCTCCGACAATAGCCGTACATATATGTGTCTTTCCACAACCGGGCTGACCGCCGAAGAAGAACCAATCAGAGCATTTGTCAATGTACTCATATGCTTTATCTTTCACATATTTCTGCCAATCTGAGGTTGTCTTGTAACTTTCAAAAGTATATCGTTTAAGAAGTTTTTGAAGACCGCTGTTCTGCATTCTGTGAAGTTCATCTCGAATTTTCATACAATCACATTTGCAAGCAACCACATCATATGTAACCTGCCCGAAAGACGTTTCGCCTGCCTTTACACGGTAAATATAGCCTCGGTTCATACATTTCTCGCACTCATAGCCAATGAGCTTACCGGGTGTTGAGTTAAACACTTTTGCTTCTTGTTCGGCTCTTTCTCTCGGAGTGAGTTCTTTAGAAGACTTTCTCGCCCGTTGGATAATTTCCTCCGCTCGCTGTGGTGACATTATTCTTGACATTATCGCTTGGATTGAATCCATATCCTACACCTCCTCTGTCTTGGACCTTATTAAGCCATTTAGTAATGAACCCTTTAATGCCGGTTCTTGTTTTTCTCCTGCTCGGATTAGCTTCGAGCCACCCCAACATCGAACGCAATTGTTGTTCTACATCAACAGCAGGATACAAAATTTTGTAGTGCTGAACATCAGATTTTGAAACTGAATAATTACTCTTATCGTTCAAAGGTAATGTAATAAAAATATTTTCACCGGCGGTGTCGGCTGCATTTGCAGACGGCATCGCATAATAATTATTTCTATTTACTTTACTTTCCTTTACTTTACTTTTCTTTGTGTCGTTCTCGGAGAGATTATGTTCATTCTCGGAGAGATTATGCTCATTTTCAGGTATAACTATATAAGCCTTTGTTTCTTCCGTTTTCAAAAGCCAATATAATCTATTTATTGTGCGACCTCGCACGGAGCGTTTTTCGATAGCGTACATATATCGTTCTTGCATCATTTTGTTGGTCAGTATGCTCTCCCTATCAAACAGCCCGTTATCAAACAGCCCAATTCGTAAGCAAAGCTTAACTACCTGATTTACCGTATCTGATTTAATTCCACCGCTCATTCGTTTCGCTATCGTGGCAGCACTGGTTTCTTCTCGCCACTCATAATAGTAACCATTTGTTGCATAAGCTTTGGTACAAATCCAAAAAAATACTCCAAAGCCGTCCCAACCCTGTGCATCAATAAGCACATCAAATCTCTCATCATCATCGAACAAGTGAACATCCCAAGCCGCAAAGTCAAGCCCTCGCTTTGGTTGTCCAGCCATTCACTGTATCACCTCTTTCTTTTTGTATTAAGTTTCAGCTTTGTACAAAGATATTCATCCAGTTTTATTCCGTAGATTTTATACTTATCAAATAGTTCTTTCTCGTGCCAATGTGCTTCATCGTGATGTTTTCTGCAAAGGCAAATGGCTTTCAGTCCAGTATGAACTATCTGTTCTCTATCTTGTCCCATACCAACTCTGTCAACATGATGAACTTCACCTGGTGCATTGCATATTGCACACTTACGATTTTCAAGACAACTGTACAAGTATCTGCCTATATCATCTGTAACATTAAGCAGAGTATCTCTTGTTCCGATATTTTGGTAGAAACAAAAATCTATCAGATAGCTTATGAAATTTCTTGCTACGCTTTTTTCGCAATCAGACAGCGAAAAGTATTCAATGCCAAATTCACCGCAAAAATTAAACTTGAAATATTCTTTAATCCATTCGGGATTATCTCCGCACCAAAATGCTATATCTCTGATGATTGCGTATATTTTTCTTCGCTGTTCGGCAGAAATCGTGCGTCCGTCAACAATTCTGAGTTCAATTTCATGTACTTGTTTCTGTGCAAGTTCTCTGCCGATACGCTCATGCGGTCTTACTATTAAGTTATATCCGTCATAAGATACTATGTTCGCTGATGTAATCATACTAAGTCCTCGTGTTGGTGCATATAAACGAAGAAACTGTCATTACCCATATTTTGATACAACCATTCATCGCACTTTTCTTTGCTCAAATGTGTACGAAGAACTCTATCTTCGTACACATATTGACCTTTCAATCGTTTATCTTTTATTCGATTAAGTAATTCTGTTTTTGAGTAGTTAGCTTCTACAAGATACAAATCGTAGTTCTTAGCTGTTATATGAGCGATTTCCGATGTATCAGTTGCGTATATAACTTTATATATCCCCTGTTGAGTGTTGAAGTGTAACTTCCAGCCGATATTAGGAACATCATGCCGAAGTGGTACTGCTGAAAAAGTAATATTGCTGATTGAGTACCATTTATCCTGAGCGACTATGAAAGAATTGTATTGAAAGGAGGTATCACCTAATAAAAAAAGCTTTTTGCAAAGATAATTGGGGTAAATTATCCGAATACAAGGGTGTTCGGACAGCAGTCGCTTTAGAGTAGCAACATTACAATGGTCTCCGTGTTGATGAGTTAAAAAAACATATTTAACTCGGTCAACCACTTCACACTCAACAAGTTTGCTGAACGGCACTCCGCAGTCAATCAAGACTTGACCGTCAAGAAAGACTGCGTTGCCCTTAGAGCCTGTGCTTATTATCTCTAAATCAATCATTTCATTCTGCAAGATCATCAATAGAGAACTGTTCTTCATCCGGTTCAGATGAAGATGAATTGTAAATTTCAGGTGTTTCAGCAGGAACTTCTGCATCAATCATGGTATCGGTGTCATAATCGGGAGTTCCGTCGGCATTGATTATATGATTGTCAGCTTCATACGCTGTCTGCATTTCAACACTCATAACGCCCCATTTGCTGATAAGCTGTCTGAGCATTGTTTTCTTAGCCATCGCATCAAAATCCTTTGCCCAAAATGTATAGCTTGTGCCCTTCTTGATATCATTTGCATATCCAGCTGAATACTTCATAGCGTGCTGTTTCATCTTATCCTTACTCCAGTAAAGAGCTTTCTCAAAGCCGTTTACATAGCGAAAATAAGAATAATATCCGATTGTTTCAGCTGTTTCACGCTCTGTTTCATCTTCAATCATTTTGATTGTAATTTCTTCTGTGAGCGGATCCCAATTAAGAAGTTCTCCCTCTTTGATTTCCACCACATTAAGTCTTTTATACTGACCACTACGAATAGCGAGCTGTATGTATCCACGATAGCCAAGAACAAATGTAGCTGTTGTACGCTTATTCTTTCTGTCCTTAAACGGGACCATATAATACTGACCGAGCTGTGGTGACGGAGGAAGTCCGAGAGAGTGACCGCAAAGAGCCGCCGAAAGAATTGTAGCTGCATCGCATTCTTCGAGTGCAGGATTTGTACTCACCACAGATGTGATAGCCGCCGTAAATTTCTGAATTTCCTTCGGGTCTTTCATTGAGTTTGAAAGACTTTTCTGAAAAGCCTGTGTCTGGAGCATTGACGAAAACTTCGGCTTTCTCTGCTGAATCTGATTGTTTTGATTATTATAATTACTCATAGCGCAATCCCCTTTCGTTGATTAACTGCTTAACAGTGAGTGCAAAATCTTTAAGCTGTGATTTTGTACCGTAAACCTTGAATGACAATGACAGAACTTTTTCATCTTGCTGTGGCTGTTCTGATATTTCTTCAACCGGAGGAGCAACTTCTTCAGGCACATTTGCAACAAACGGTTCATATTCGTCAAGAGTGTTGCTCACAGTCTGCTCGGCTTTTTCACGCTCTGCTCTTTCGGCTTCTGCCCTTGCTTTTTCTTCTTCAATAGCCTTGTACCTCTCGGTTACGGAAGTTATTGCAACCGATACATTCAAAGACCGCTTATACTCGTACAGGATTTCGTCCTTGTGCTCCTGCGTTGCGATAAGCTTTAAGTCATCCATAATCTTGTCAAGGTTAGATTTTATAGTTTCTTTAAGCTTTTTGAGAGATACGCTCATAGTAATGTTTAAACTAACTTGCTCATATGCCACAAAATCAATACCAAGTGATTTTGAATACTCATCAAAATAGCTTTTTGATTTTTCGTACTTTTCCTGTTTAAGACCCTGCTCAATGGTGTCAACCTTACCTTTAAGGGCGGAATCAGCTTTCTTATAAGGCAATGACACGCAATCTTTGTAAACTGTTTCAAAAGCCTCATAAGGTGTTATTATTTCCGATTTAACCACTTTTCGGCGAGTTTCAAATTCCGCAAATTCCTTATTGAGCGATGAACGCAACTTCTTGATTTCCTTGTAGTTTTCGTCTGTACATATCATTTCGCAGGCAGTGTTTACCTTTTTCTCAATTTCAGATTTAACCAGCTTGAGATTCTCGATGATGACAGGAATCTGAGCTACCTGAATTAAATCGGTTGAATCAGGTTCTGCATCATTAACTGTTGACAGATTTTTTACTTCTTCCATATCAGCAGTTTCAAGCAAATTAACGGGTTCTGTAATTTTGGTCATTTTATGTTACCTCCTTAATCTATTGACCATTCTTCCTCGGTAATGCCGTGAAAAAGTTCGGCACATTCACGAGAACAGAAAATATCATCATTTGTATCTCTGAAATATGTATAATCATATCTGAGTTCTGCGTTGCACGCTCTGCAATGCCCCATTACCAGTACTTGCGGTGCGTTTGGGCACATCGGATTACACGGAGTGCTTCTGCATACTTCGCACATTTTAATATCTCCTAACTATTGATTTTTCGATTCAATATGATATAATGAGCTTGTTTAAATTTCTTTTTGTTTAATCCCGTGTTGCTGTTCCTAAGCAATGCGGGATTTCTCTTTGCCTGCAAGTTGCATTTCAAACAACGCCTTTGATACTCTTTCAGCTCTGAGTTCTTCCCTGATAAGCTGTTCAAGGTAATAATCCTCAAGGCGTTCACCGTTTGCATCACCAAATCGGCTGATAATAACCGCCAACTTGTTCTTAGCGTGTGCCTTAGCAATTTCAAACTCAGATTCAGTGCATATGTATCCGTTTGAGGATATGAAATCAGTGTAATTCAAAATATTTTCCCACCTTTATATTTGATAAACATTTTGCTAAGGTCCGCAAAATGTTCTTTTCATCAAACAACCTTGTAGTCTTTGGCATTTTCAACCCCCACACATTCAAAACCGACTGTTTCAGGTTTTGATGATTCATAGGCTTTGAGCCTTCGGGCAAGCTCTGCGTTCTTGGCTCTTTCGGCAACATACAATGCTGTCACCTTGTCAAGTTTTGCCTTGGCTTTTTCAAGGTTGCTGTGTGCCGTTTCAAGGTCGGTCTGCGTACTCGCAAGGCTGTTTCTTGTGTGTTTGAGTGTCAGTTCGCTGTAAAAGAGCTTGTCCTTTAATGCTCTTTTGGTCAGTCTGTTTCTTAATTCCATTGTTAATGCTCCTTTATGTATTGTCTGATTTCTTCCTTGTCAAATCGCCAAAGCTTTCCGATTTTGTGGGCAGGAAGAACGCCCCTTTGTGCAAGCCGTGTTGTGTAATCAACATTAAGTGCAAGCAACCGCGCCACATACGGCACATCAATTATCACCGGCACTTCATCCCAATTGATGATAGGTCTTTCTCTCGGCATATGTACACCTCCTATTTTTCGTTGGTAATTTTGTCTGAAACAATTTCGACTGATTCAACATCAGCTACGCTGAGTGCCAGCTTGAGCAGTACAACCTTGCTGACCGTTCGTGTTATCTGATAGCTTGTAACATACGGAATTTCTGTTCCGTCAATTTCAAGAAGAAACTTGTCCTTTGTGTCAATAAGTTTAAGTTTTGCCATTTTCTCACCTGATTTCTGTTTTACCTATCTTGATTTCTACACCCAAAGCTGTTAAGAGCCTGTCGGCATTTTCAAGAGAAATGCTCTTCTTTCCTTTCTCCCAATACTGAATAGCTCTTTTAGTAAAGCCCGATTTCTTAGCAAGCTCGCTTTGTGAAAGGCCTTTCTGTTTCCTGCTTTTTAGCAATATTTCAGCAAATTCATTGATGTGCATTGATTTCACCAACTTTCTATGATATACTATATGTAGTGATGAACGGCAATTCATTACACTATATAATGAAAGTGAGGTGTAATTATGAGAGAAGACTCAATTGCAAAAATTGCGGCATTGTATGCCAAAGAAATTGCAGTCGCAAAGGCTAACAGTTCTGATGTGTCTCCTTGCGAGGCAAGTGGTAAACATATGGCTAATTTCTATACAGAACTTTTTAAAGGCATAAATGAAGCACTTCAAAACTCAGCTCTCAAAGACTAACAAAACCTTGGCGACCTCAGGCAGAACAGCAACTTCTGCTATAGAGGCCGCTTCTCCTTTTGCTACCCTTACGACAAATTCTGATAAAGCATTTATAACCTTATCTCTATCTTCCTTTTTCATTTCTTCACCTCTTTTCAGCTAAGTCCGTTTAATAGGATTGTGATTGTGGTATTATTGATTGTGTTGCAAATATCTTTTGCGAATGTTATAATCGAGCAAAGGAGCTGATTATATGTGGGTAATAATTAGTGGCATTTTAGGCATTGCAGGCTTTTTAATATCTTTAATAAACCTGATTAACTATTTTGTTTCGCACAAAGTGAATTTGGAAATCACAATGCTTGAATACGCATACAAATTAGGCGTGCAGGGAAAGAAAAGACTTTTCATTCATTTTAAACTTAACAATAAATCGCAACTGCCTATTTCTGTTACCGACATTCAATTAGTTCTGAACGGCATAGAGTACACCGAAGATTACAACACCCATGAAGTTAATTCTTATCATCACGAGGCAAAAGGTGTTGATGAGTATGTTCCGACATACAATGAACATCTGCCTATCAATCTTGAGTGCCTACATTCTCATTCGGGTTACCTCGTTTTTGTAATTCCTGAAGATAATTCTCCAAATCTCGATAAAGGTCTGACTTTTCAAATTCGCACCAATCGGAATAAGGAAGTACAAAAGAAAGTGTCATTGAATGAGGTGGTAACGCTCCGCTCCACTCTACCTTATCAAAAGTATAAAAATCTTTTTCTAAAGGATAAGGCGGAACATAAGGCGCACTGACAGTCTTGGTGACTGTTGGTGCTTTTTCTATGTTGAATAAATTATTAAAAAATCCCATTTTCTCACCCCCCTTAATAAGAATATAAAGGCTGATTTAGTTTGGTTGGGTTACAAGTTCTTCGAGTTCTGCGATACGCTTTGTAAGAGCACCGAGATTTCGGTAAACTTCAAGCATATCCGCCGTGTAATCAGGCACTTTTTCCTCAACGATTTTCATTCGTTTGTTAAGGTTGTCAAGTGCACCGTACACATTGAAAATTTCGTCTGTATGAGTGTTAGCCATAATTCTCACCTCCTTACGCTGTTTTCTGCGTGTTGCTGTTATCGGCAAGTTTTTTGCCCGCAATCATTCCCTGCATCATAGCATAAGCTATTTCTTTATCCCTACCGTCCATAGCAAGCAAGGTCTGAGCCAATTCATCGCCTACACTTAACTTAACCTGCGTGTTAGTATTACTGATTTCTGCGGTTGTTTTCATTTTTTCCACCTCCTTAAAATAATAACGATAATTGCAATGTTGCAAACTGCAATCAGTCCGCTTAATGCAACGCTGATAATATCCATTCTGTTCACTCCTTTATATATTGACAACAGAAAAGGCATATACTATAATCTTACACAGGGGAGTTGGTCGCTCCCCTTTTCAGATTTCTTATCAAAACATTTCTTTGATTAAATCAATGATAGCTTTGATAAGGTTAAGTATTGCGGTCGCAAACACCAACTTTTCAAGGGGGCTGGGTTTGCGACCATTCTTTTTGCCTTTCGCCATTGTTTTTCACTCCTTTGTTTACTCTGTACACTTATTATACCGTTTAATTTCCCCAATGTCAACTATTTTTCAAAATAAAATACACTTTTTTAAAATTAAGTTGACAATGTATATTTTTAGTGTATAATAATAACTGAAAGGAGATATTACATATGACCATAGCGAACAGAATTTCAAAAATAAGATCTGAATTAAATCTTACTCAAACAGATTTAGCTGAAAAATTAAATATAAGCAAGTCGGCTGTTTCTCATATGGAACGAGGTGAAAGAGCCGTTACGGAGCGTACTATTTCAGATATATGTGAAAAATTTAATGTCAACCGTGAATGGCTTACCGAGGGCATAGGCGAACCTTTTACGGAACCTGAAACAGAAAGTGTTTTAGATTTGTTAAAAAAAGAATATAATCTTGATGAATTAGACCTTGAAATAATGCGAGGCTACTTAAATATGTCGCCGATTGAAAGACAAGTTTTTAAGGACTTTATAAATAGCACAAAAAAATAGAGAGCTTTAAGCTCCCCATTTTCCATTTTTATATTGTCGATATGCCATTCTTATGATATTTAGTAAATGTTTTAACAATTCATTTGATTCAATTAAGTTAATGTATTCGATAATCTCGTTTTTTATATCTTTATTTAATTTCATCATTCAATCCCCTTTCGGATTATAGCAAAATTCCTATACTTATATTATAGAACATCTGTTCGATATTTTCAAGTGTCAAGGATTAAAAATACAGCAAAGTACCATAAAACGGACTTTGCTACAATATTTTACACGGAGGTGTTAATATGGATAGTTGTGCAAAACTAAAGAAACTAATACAGACCGCAAACGAGCTGTTAACTAAAAGAGTAACAGCCGATTTACCCGAGTTTAAAACTTGGCACGCAAGTGCACTTAGATTTTTAACAAACGAGTTTGGCGAAGACAGCATTGAAGTTACAAACTTTAAAAAGACACGCTTTCAGTGTGCGTTATTTGATGATGAACAGCAACGAATTTGGTGTTCTAAAGGATTAAAAGCAACAATTCCTATGTTTGAGGAATTGCTCAGCGACCTTGATGAAGATGATGAAAACACACCAAAAAATGATAGTAAGATAAACAACAATAAAGTGTTTATCGTTCACGGTCACGACGGAGAACTAAAATATAAAACAGCTGAACTTTTAAGAAAACTCGGCATAGAGCCTATTGTCTTACACGATCAGCCTAATTCATGCAGAACAATTATTGAAAAAATTGAAGATTTCGGTAGTGAAGCAAGTGCGGCTATTATTCTTTTTACTCCCGATGATGTCGGCAAAGCAGTTTCAGAAGAAGAACCCAGAGCAAGAGGAAGACAAAATGTTGTTTTTGAGGCAGGTTATTTTATGGGACTTCTCGGAAGAAATAAGACCATTTTAATTCAGTCAGATAGTTCTATCGAATTACCCGGTGATTTAAGCGGTGTTGTTTATTCTGACGGCGCAAGTGAATTTACAATTGCAAGAGAGTTAAAAGCTATGGGGTTCAACATTGATTTGAATAATCTAATGTAATCAACAAACTTCATACACCGACAGCCACGATCTGCCGATTAAATAGAATAAATAAAGAAAGACCGCCCACAGCTGGCACTATGAGCGGTCAAAATAGGGATAAAAAGGCGCTAACCTCTTTATATTTTATTGTACATTTATTGATAGTACTTGTCAATATAAAAATAAGGAGGCAAAATAATGGGATTACTCTCTAAACTGTTTAAACCAAAACAGCCGACACCACAACCGCAAACAAACGCAAAACCTGAAACTGGTAAATCGCATACAAAGGTATGTAAAGTTGCAGGCGTTACTTTTAACGGCAGACAGAAAATCTTGAAAAAACTTAAAGCTGATAAGAGTGCCGGCAAAACTCTTAATGTTAGTATGCAAGAATATGATTATCAAGGCAATCCTGCTATCAGAATTCTTGTAAATGGAATGGATGTAGGCAATCTACACACGGAAGATGTTACTTTCGTAAAAGAAAATCAAGAACGCATACTTGGTATCAAAGATTTTACAATCGCAGAGCATTATGATGAACACGAAAATAAAGACGGCGATACAACATATACAGCCCAGTATAATGCTAAGGTTAAACTTATCGTAGCAAATAAGAATTAAATAAAAAATCCGCTCCATTCGAGTACCAGTCGAACAGAGCGGAATCACCTACACAGGGTGCAGATGATACGATTAAAACGCAAAATAATTGTATCACAATCCCTTGTGTTTTTCAAGTAATTTAAAGCACAAGGGATTTTTGCACCCTTTTTTAAGCAAAAGGAGTGTATAAAATGAAAAAACGAAAAGACGGGCGCTATCAGAAGAACATCTATATCGGACGAGATGAAAACGGTAAACGAAAGTACAAATCTGTATGTGGCACATCACGAAAAGAGGTTGAAACGCTTGCCGCCGAATTAAAACAAAAACTCGGAAAAGGCATAGATATTTCATCTGATGATACATACGGATGTTGGAAAAAACGCTGGCTAACGGTTCAGAGGTCACTGCAAACACCACAGCAATACAAAACGCTTGAACGGTATCTCAAACATTTTACAGAGCTTGAACCTTACAAAATCAACAAGCTGACAATTTCCGACTTTCAGGAAATCGTGTTCGACTTAGCCGCTAAGAACCCTACAACAGGCAAACCCACAGCGAAAAAGTCGCTGAAAGAGTTCATCGCAACCGCAAGCCGAGTGTTTGAGTATGCTATTGAAAACCGAGCTATCGACTTCAACCCACTGAAATATGTCAAAATATCAAAGAATGCGGCAAAGAAAAAAGAACGCAGAGCCTTGTCACCTGAAGAGCAAAAGCTAATAATCAACACTCCGCACAGAGGAAGATTGCCGGCAATGATTATGTTGCTTGCAGGACTGCGAAGAGGTGAATGCCTCGGCTTGCAATGGGCGGATATTGACTTGAAACGCAACAAAATAAATGTTCATCAGACTTTGGTTCTTGACGGAAACAATTCTTACATAAAAGCAGGAGCGAAAACAGAAGCAGGCGTCCGCGAGGTTGATATTCCGACCGTTCTGTCAGACTATCTGAAAAGCCTTGCACCCCACTCCCCATTTGATTATGTAGTCACAACCACCAAAGGCAAACTTATGACAAATTCAGCGTGGCGGAGATTGTGGGAGAGTTATATCAATTGCCTAAACCTCGAAGCATTCAATTCACAGCAAAGCAAAATTGTCGGCATTGCTCCACGCAGTAAATACTGCCCCGACGGTATTCCGCAGGTCATAGAACCGTTTACAGCTCATTGTCTTAGACACACCCACGCAACAAATCTTTTCTATTCGGGCTATGATATTCTCTACATTCAACACCAGTTAGGGCATACCAAGCCCGAAACCACCTTGAACATTTACACGCATTTAATGCAAGATGATACTGAAGCACCTGCGAAAAAACTTGATGATTTTCTCAATCGTAAAATAAGCTAAAAAATAAATGCAAGGCAAATGTTAGGCAATCAAACTTCAATAACCTGATAAACACTGAACTTTTTGCACATTTATATAGTGGTTTGGGACCAAGATGCCGCAGGTTCAAGTCCTGTCACCTCGACCAAAAAAGGTGGTTTTTTAACCGCCTTTTATTTTTTGTCAAATTTTCTTAAAGTACTCTAAAATGGCTTAAACACTGGGATTTTGAGATTTCAAAAATTCAGTTGAGTAATTTTGAATTAAGTTAAAACAAGATAAAATGCAGTCAAACTTACTGTCATTTTAGTTTGCCTGCCGATTTTCAAGGAAACAAGATAATATATTTTTAAATTTTATTACACCGTAACACAAAAGATTTTTCTATTATTAAAACAACAAAGAGGTTAAGCAATTTTTTCTAACGCTTAACCTCTTTTGTAATTATTTATCATTGTGTTAATTTAAAATATTGTGTATAATATTTTATAATCTAAAGTAACACAGGAGGGTAAGTAATGAACACAGTAGATGAAATTAGAGCTTTTATATCGCAAAAAGAAAATAATGGTGCTCTTCTATTAACAGGAAAATGGGGTTGCGGAAAAACTTTCTTAGTCAATCAAGTAATTGAGGAACTTAATCAAGGAAACGATTTTATCGCTGTTTCCATTTCATTATTTGGTGTTGATTCAATTGAGTTACTGCATAAAGAAATAAAAAACAAAGTGTTTTTTAGCAGAGGGTTTGAAAAAGCACAAAAAAAATCAAAAAAAATATTTTCTCGTATAAAAAATTTTTCATTAGACACAACATATATTTTAGGAGAAACTTTTCCAATAGCTAAAAGTATTAACAAAGCTCTTACTATTCGTTGGCAAGATTATTTTAACGTTGAAAAAAGCATATACTGTTATAAAACTAATACAGAAATAATAGAATATGAAATAAAAACAGTTTGTTATAATGAGTATTATAACGAAGATATATTTATTGAAAAAGAAAAACATGTTATTAAGAAAAATTTAGTTTTATTTTTTGATGATTTTGAACGCTCTAAACTTGATAGAATTGAGTTAATGGGTGTAATCAATGAATATTCTGAAAACAGAGGAATAAAAGTAATTATTATTGCAGACGAAGAGAAAATAGCAAGTAATAAAGCTGATAAAAATAATTCCGATACCAACCATCAAATAGATAACACTAACAATACAAACCTCAGTACAACCGATAGCAATTTCAACTATTCTGATTTTAAAGAAAAACTTATATCTCGAACATTAAAAATTGAACCCGAATATACAACTATAATAGATTCTATTATAAATTATTATGAAGAAACAGTTAAAGGATACAAAGATTTTCTTATAAACAACAAAGAAATTATCTATCAAATCTATATTGAAAGCAATTCAGATAATCTTCGTTCTGTTAAAGCCTATATAATGGATTATGAGCGTTTGCATGAAGCTTGGCTAAATTCAAATGTATCAAGCGAATACGAAACTAATATGTTTTATAATTTTGGAGCTATGCTATTCGGCAACAAAATGGGAATATACGAAAAAAAAGACTATGGTTTGTTATTCTCATCCAGCAAATTATTAAGTATATTTACAAAATGGAATACTACATATGAATTTAATTCTTGTCAAGATTGGATACTTGAAAATGTATGGGATAAAAAGAAATTCATCTCTGAAATTAGTGAAAGATTTAGTATTCAGGCATATACTGCAGATGAAAAATTTATGTATTATAATCTGTGGGATTTGCAACAAAGCGATATTGAGGAAGGATTAGAAACAGTCCTAAATATGGCTTATAATGGAAATTTAACAAGGGATCAGCTTATAGATTTACTACAAAAAATTCATTATTTGAGAACCTACTCAGTTACATTGCCTTGCAATGTTGACTATACAAAAATGAAAAATGGTTTTGAGAGCAGAAAAGCAAAAATACTTAATTTTGAAATAACAGAACCTAAAAGAAGAACCTACACTGAAAAATCTGAAATTGACGAGGAAGCATATTCATTGTATGATGATATAGGCAATTTTGATTCAAAAATGTATGCTTTAGAAGCAAGGAAAAATTTCATTGAATATCTTGAATCAACTGATAGCAAAACAACCTATAATTTTAAAGATAAACTTATAGGAAGTTTTGATGAGAAATTTTTAGAAATGTTTTATAACAAATATTCTCAATGTAATAATGCCAAAAAGAGAGAAATGTATTTCACTTTCCTTGATATAAGTTTTTGCGATAAATTATATTCAGATGATGAGGTAAAAGAAACAATTTCAAATCTGCAAGAATTAAAAAGAAGGATTGAAAATAATGAAGAGAATAAAAACGATTATATAACAGCTATCATCAATCAATCATTTTGTGATAAAATAGATTCTAAAATTTTAGAAATTCAAACATATTATACTGAACTAAAAAAAGCTATTAAACACCAAGAGCAAGGCTACATATAGAAACTTCATTTTTAAAGCAAAAGAAAAGAGGACTCAATATTGAGTCCTCTTTCCTTGAAATATTAAACCATGATTAAAGTAGTTAATATCAAATGTTATCTGTATTCCCAGTGACCGCCGTCTTTAACCTTTTCATCCCAAGGTTTTACCCATTCCTTGTCTTCTACTGTTTTTGTGCCTGTCTGTACATATTCTTCTTCAGTATGGTATGAGCCTGTGCCACCATTTTCCCTTGCTTCCCAAAGAAGATGTGTCTTTAACTGGTTAGTACCTGCTAACTTCTTACCGCAGTCATTACATACATCGTAGCTTACCCATCCATATACTGGCTCCTCATGAGTACCTACTACTTTCCAATAACCTTCGTGGTGTACTGTTTTGTAGTCAACTACCCATACCTTCTGCTTTGGCTTTTCTGTAGGTGTTTCAGTCTTTGAAGATTCACTCGGATTAGCTGGCTTCTGGTTATTACTTGAAGAGTTACTTGGCTTCGCTGGCTTCTGATTATTACTTGAAGAATTGCTTGGCTTAGATGCTGGCTTCTTGTCGTTATCAGATGTATTTGTCTTTGAAGAGTTGTCTTTCTTTGATGATGTATTCTCTTTCTTTTCGGTGTTACCCTTATTGCCGTTGTTTTTGTTAGATACCGTAGTTTTTACATCGTCAACCTTAACTGTAACTGTCTCACCGTCATTGGTTTTTACTTCTACTTTGCCGTCTTTTACTTCAACTTTCTTACCATTCTTATCTGTGATGTTGCCGTCTTTGTCGATTTTTAGACCGTTATCCTCAATAGCCTTGCTGACCTCAGATGATACAGTTGAAGTCTGTACGGTTGAAGTCTGTACGGTTGAAGATATTACTGACGGTTCTGTCGGTTCTTTCTCAGCGTTACAGCCTGCAAGAATGCTTATGCCGACTGCTGATGTGCCTGCAAGTATTGTAGCACCGCAGACAACGGCAATTACCTTGGTTTTTACTGTCGCAGTTGCTGTTGCCTTTACGATAGATGAAACTGTTGACTTTGCACCTGTCGCAAAGCCTTTTGTTGCAGATGTTGCAAGTGTCTGTCCGTTCGGGAGCTTGATTGTAATGTTCGGTACTGCAAGGCTCTTTGCTTCTTCCTTGAAAATAGTTGTAAAGAAAGGTACAACAACAACACCGTGAAGCTTGTCACCGCTTTTGTTTTCGTAATCTTCAATTGCAGTTTTCATCTTTGCCCTTGAATAGTTGAGCCTTGAAAGCACAGTACCCCTTGAACATTCAAAGACTTCTGCGATTTCATCAACAGTCATTTCATTAAAATAGTGCATAATCACTGTCTGATACTGAACATCGGACAGTACTTCCTGCATAATCGAAAGAATAATTTCTCTCTTTGCCTTGTCTGAAATGTATTCTTCGGGAATTGATATACGCTCGTCAACTATTGCCTGATTTTCAAAAATTTCATCATCCAGTTGGATTTCACCCTTACCTTTCAAATAATTTTTGCACTTATTAACGGCAATTCTGTTAAGCCAACTTCTGATTTGTGATGATTTTTCCAAAGATTGGATTTTTAAAAAAGCCGTTATGTAAGTTTCCTGCATAATATCCTGTGCGGTTGTTTCGTTCTTTAAAAAGCTGATACAAGTAAACCACACTTCACGCTCTGTAAGCTTGTAGAGCTTTTCAAATGATTTGTTATCTCCCTTTTTAATTTTCTCTACTAAGTGGGAAATGTTCATAAAATGACCTCCTCTCATTTCCTTTCATAATATAGACAATTTAAAAAGGCTTTTGATTTTATAAAATCCGAAAAAATTTTAAAATTTTTCAAATTTTTTCGATTTTTTCAAAAAAGCAAATATTTTTCGCATAAAACAAAAAGTGCGTAGCTGAAGCTACGCACGAAAAATACATAGCTTTGATTGTTGCGACACAATATTTCACTTGTAAGGTGTGAAAAGTAAAGCCTGTATTTTTACCGAAATAAAAATACACACTTAGGTGAACTTAAAATTAAATTTTTGTTTGGCATTTTTATTTTAGCATACAATATGTGAAAATTCAATATTATTTAAATTAACTTTTAAAATTTATGTAAAAGAATTTAACAATATCAATTCCGTACTATCATATTTCTGTTTATCAAACATCCCGTTTACAAGCAAAAGTATATCATTGTATCATTGTTATTATACAGAATTAAATTTGCATAAAAAAATCAGGCAATCGTTATGACTGCCCGATTTGTTTTTGGAAAATTACAATTTTAATCCTATTTATGCACTGTTTTACACGCACTAAGCGTAATCAGAGTGCCATGACTTTTTGAGAGATTTCTGCCGGAGATGACACTGTGCCGACGCATTTGTACTCTTCGGTTTCTTCCTTGGTTTTAAAGCCCCAGCCGTATAGCACGGCGAGGAAGTCCATACCTATTTCTTCCGCACCCTTTGCCTCGATTGTGCTGTCGCCGACAAGGATACTTTCTTCAACAGAAACTCCTGTCTGCTCACACGCCTGCAAAAGCAGATGACTCTTTGTGAGGTTTGTACCGACATCTGTTGCACATACTGCGTCGAAAACATCTGATGCCTCGTAGGTTTCAAGAATATCCGTTGTGAACATTCTGTGCTTTTGAGTTGCTATTGCAAGCTTAAAACCGCTTTTCTTGAGTTCACGAAGAGCGTCATAAATTCCGTCATAGACGGTGAACATCTCTTTTCCTTTCTGGGAATAAAGTTTACTGTAATTCTTTACGGCATATTCAATTTCGTCATCACTCATATTAAAGAGCGTTTTAAATCCGTATTCAAGCGGTGCGCCGATTACTCCGTAGAGTGCGCTGTGTTCAACAGGCTCATAGCCCATTGCGACTGCCGTTGTATTGAAGCAATATAAAATTCCGGGGGCTGTGTCGGCAAGAGTGCCGTCAAAACCAAAAACAACTAATTTTTTCATAAAACCACCCAATCTGCAAATAGATAAATTCATAAACAATTTTTTACAAAAGTCTTTGTCCTGCAAATATGGAAATACATCTCAAGGGGAATTATACCATTTCACGGAGATAAATACAATACTTATTTTTCCACAAGTATTAATTTGGGAATAAAAATGCCGTAAAATATGCAATTATTGTTCTTTTGCAAGCATATGCCAATCGAAACAAGTCGAAAATCAGAGCTTTCAGCTTACTTTATTTCTTGACAACATCGTGTGTGCGTTATAAAATTGAAGTACATTATATTGAAAGGTTATTTTATTATGACTTCTGCAAAGCATAAAAATCCGCCTGCCAAACCCAAGGAAAAATATTCGGTAAAGCAGGCGCTTACAAACTACTATCTGCTTATTATGTTCACGCTTTTTCCGTTGTTTTTCACGGACGCATATTTTAACATAAGGCACGACAAGTATTACTTTTTCATTATATTGACGGGCATTCTCGTTATTGCGGAATTTCTTATTGTCATGTCTGCAAGCGTTGATAAACCGCCGGAAGAATCTAAGCTTGAAAAATCCAAACCGAAACAATTCTATGAGGATTTTTCGTTTATAGATTGGGCATTTATTGTATTTTTAGGAATAAATGTCATTTCAACGCTGTTGTCTGCAAATCCTTTGGACGCACTTCTGGGTACTCAGGGACGAAACAACGGTCTTGTGCTTATGGTATTTTACACCGCTGCATATTTTATGATTACACGGTGCTTTAAATATTTTGAATACATATTCGTTGCGCTTGCGTTCGGCTCAATGATAGTTTACGCACTTGCGATACTCAACGCATTCTATGTTGATCCGTTTGGAATGTTCCCTCTGCTTAACGAACAACAGACTATTGACTTTACTTCGACAATCGGCAACAAGAATCTGCTTTCAAGCTACATCTGTATTGCGATGCCTGTTATGATTGCAATGTCGGTTATCACTGAGAAGACCTTGCTCAGGGCAATTTATCTTGTAGCAACAGGATTTGGCTTTGCGGCTCTTATGACTGCCGACAGCGATTCGGGCATTCTCGGCATGGCTGTATTTATGGTTATTTACCTTATTTGGTTCTCAAACAGTCTTGTCAGACTGAAAAGATTTTTCCTTTCGGCAACTGTTATGCTGTTGTTTGCAAAGCTGCTCAGATTGTTCTCACTCTGCTTTGACGACAAAAGCAAGGGCTTTGATAAGTTTCAGGAAATTTTTGTTTTCTCAGGCATCGGCTGGATATTGCTTGCAGCTTGTGCCGTTATTACAGGGATTTTGTATCTTATTGATTACAAAAAACCAAACATCACAATTTCAAAAGCCGTGCCGATTGCTCTTTCCGTTGTATTCGGACTTTGTGCTGTTGCCATGATAGGAATTATGGTTTATTTCAGCTGTATTGACACCAAAACCGACCTCGGCAGTTTTGAAAGAATTATCCGCTTTAACGATATATGGGGTACGCACAGAGGCTTTATGTGGATAAGGTCGATATGGATTTTCGGCGACGCTTCATTCATTGAAAAGCTGTTCGGCGTAGGTCCGGATATGTTCTACTCCGCATTCAGCCCGTACTTTGACGACCTTTCAAAATACGGTGACAGCTCAACAAATGCCGCCCATAACGAATATCTAAACTATCTTATCACAATCGGAATTACGGGACTTCTCTCCTATCTTGCCATTGTGTGCGGTACAATTAAGAACGCAGTTAAGTATGCAAAGGAAAATCCGATGCTGATTGCGTGCGTTTCGGCTGTTATCTGCTATGCTGTTCAGGCTGTTGTAAACCTTTATCAGCCGATTACAACTCCGCTGTTTTTCATCTTCATAGCTTTGTGCGAGGCTTTTGTAAGAAATGCCAAGGCTGAAAAATCCGCCGTATAAGGATTATGACTGCGTATCAATTCGGATAAGAAGATTCTGAATTGACTCGTTGCGGTCACGGCGGTATCGTCCCAGCTCGTAGAGGCTGTCGGGATTTTTAGTAATTATATTGGGCTTTTCCGTACAGGTTAGTGTACACGAAAAGCCCATTTCTTTTATCAGCTTTTCGGTCAGGTCATTTTTTGCACCGAACGGATATACAAAGCAGGTCGGTTTTTTCCCTGTTGCATTTTCAAGCAAGCCTTGAGCTTTGACAACATCTTCCGTAAGAATAGATTTATATGCTTCGTCACTCTCCCCCGCTTTTGGCAAAACACCCTTTCGTGATTTCAAAGAATGCATATCGTACGAATGATTCTGAATTTCAACATAGCCCGAATCGGACATTTCTTTCATATCGTCAAAAGTTATATGACCGTAGGTCACGGAAATGTCCTTGGTTTCGGTAAATTTTTCAGACACTGACGCAATCGGAGATATGACCGCCTTGCAGTTGTATTTTTCAAGCAAAGGGAGTGCATAATAATAATTATTATAATAGCCGTCGTCAAAGGTCAGCATAATGCATTTTTCGGGCAATGATTTTTTGCCGTAAACATAATCGGTAAGGTCCTTTACAACAACGGTTGTGTAGCCGTTTTCGGCAAGATATTTTAAATCATTTTCAAAAAGAGTCGGCGAGATTGTGTAGTCATTTTGCAGTTTTTCGTCCTTTAAAAGTGAGTGATACATTATTACGGGCAGTTTCACGCTGTCGGTATCAGTCGTTGTTTCTTTTGTTGCGCCTGTCATTATTAATATTAAAATTATTGCAGACAGAAAAAGTGCCGTAAAAATGATAATTTTTACTGTTTTGTTTGATTTCACTATATTTCCTCCCAATTCTTTGTGCAAGATTTTTTGCTTATAATTCTTTTATATAAATATAACTTGAAATTAGCGTGATAGAATATAGTCAAAGTTAATACTGATTACTGATTTTAGTCGATCGGTACTGACTAATATTGCATAAGGATTTATGAATTATGGCAAAAAGAAATTTCAGCTCAAAACGCAATGCAATTTACAACGCTGTGTGCGGTACGGACACTCATCCGAGCGCACGCTGGGTTTATGATAAATTAAAGCCCGAAATTCCCGACCTTAGTCTTGGCACGGTTTACAGAAACATTGCTCTTTTTAAGGATGAAGGAAAGGTCAGCGTTATATGCAATGTAAACGGTGAGGAGCGTATTGACGGCAACACAGAGCCGCACCCCCACTTTGTATGCAACAAATGCAAGGCAGTTATTGATGTTGAAGACAATCAAAATGCTGATGACCTTGAGTCACAGCTTGCCGAAGAGGGATTTAAGGTGGAAAACAGATTTGTTATCTACTACGGCATATGTCCTAAATGTTCGGCAGAAGTACACTAATATTTATTACAAAGGAGAAGTAATTATGAAATGGTATTGCACAGTATGCGGTTATGTTTATGAAGGTCCCGAAGCTCCCGAGGCTTGCCCTGTTTGTAAGGCACCGAAGGAAAAATTTAAGCAGATGGACGAGGAGGCATCTTTCGCAACAGTTCACGAGGTTGGCGTTGCTCAGGGCGTAAGCGAAGATATTCTCAAGGATCTCAGAGCTAACTTTGAGGGAGAATGCAGCGAAGTCGGTATGTATCTTGCAATGGCAAGAGTTGCAGACAGAGAAGGCTATCCCGAGGTTTCTGCCGCATTTACAAAGTATGCTTTTGAAGAGGCTGAACACGCTGCCAAGTTTGCAGAGCTTTTAGGCGAAGTTCTTACAGACAGCACAAAGAAGAATCTTCAGATGCGTGTAGATGCAGAAACAGGTGCTTGCGAAGGTAAGTTTGACCTTGCAAAGCGTGCAAAGGCTCAGAACCTTGACGCCATTCATGACACGGTTCACGAGATGGCAAAGGATGAAGCAAGACACGGCGCAGGCTTTAGAGGTCTTCTTAACAGATACTTTAAGTAATCATTAAAAAATAAAAAATCAAAAAAGTCAGCTTGATAATCGTATGACCAACAACTAACCGATTACACAACAGACTTTGAACAGGAGATTTGATAGTATGAAATATGTATGCGATGTTTGCGGATATGTTTACGATCCTGAAATCGGCGATCCCGATAACGGCGTTGATGCAGGCACAGCATGGGAAGATGTACCCGAGGATTGGGTATGCCCTCTCTGCGGTGTAGGTAAGGACGAATTTTCCGCAGAAGAATAATTAACAAATTGGCAATTTGGGAGCAGGCAATGCTTGCTCCCTTTTGTGTGTACGGGAGTAAATTATGAAAAAATTGATTTCGTGGAATGTAAACGGACTTCGTGCCTGTGTTACAAAGGGCTTTGAGGACTTTTTTAAAGATGTTGACGCAGATATTTTCTGTCTTCAGGAAACAAAGCTCCAAGAGGGACAGATTGACCTCTTGCTTGAAGGATATCATCAGTATTGGTGCTATGCCGACAAAAAAGGCTATTCGGGTACGGCTATGTTCACAAAGGAAGAGCCTTTGAATGTATGTTACGGGATCGGCATTGACGAACACGACCATGAGGGCAGAGTTATCACGGCAGAATTTGACAATTGCTTTGTTGTCACCTGCTACACTCCAAACTCGCAAAGCGAGCTGAAAAGGCTTGATTACCGAATGAAATGGGAAGA
>ERZ791859.238-NODE-238-length-45558-cov-8.698086_pt1 | contig 45558 bp, 47 predicted proteins | sample MGYA00509943_ERZ791859 | MGnify/ENA primary metagenome ERZ791859 (study PRJEB30046, sample SAMN00792065) | human gut metagenome | study: EMG produced TPA metagenomics assembly of the A metagenome-wide association study of gut microbiota in type 2... | reverse complement strand
AATGATATAAATGATAATATTACTTTAAATAAAAAAGATATTAATAAGTATGATAATGTTAAGATTTTTAAAGGAGAAAATCCAGATAATTATTTATATTTTTCAAATATTTTATGGAGAATTATAAGTATTAATAAAGATGGTTCATTAGATATTACTACTGATAATAATATTAATATTTTAAAGAATGTTAATTATGATGTTAATAAATATGTTAATGATATATTTTTAAATAGTATTGATAAGAAGTACTTAGATAAAGTTTCATATTGTAATGATGTTATATCTAAGGTAGAAAAAAGAGAATGTAAAAAGATTTATACAAAAGATTATGTTAGATTACTTAGTATAGAGGATATTGTTAATTCCATTGATAACGATAAAAGTTATCTACTAAATGATTTAGATTATTGGCTTAATAATAAGTCTGATAGTAAACAATTTGTTGTTGTTAATAATAAGATTGCCTCTGGGGATAGCAAAGATGGTTATGGTGTAAGACCTGTCATTAGATTAAAGAGCAGTATAATTATTAAGTCTGGTGATGGTACTTTAGATAAGCCTTATGTTGTATCTGAGGATACTACTGGTCTTAGCGTTGGTAGTTATATTAAACTAGATAATGATTTATGGGTTATCTATGAAGTAGGCAAAGATAATGTTAAGTTAGCTCTTGCTAATGGATTATCTGGTGCTAAAGCATTTGGTAATAGTAGTGAATATAATATAGATAAAGATGATAGTATAGCTCATTACTTAAATAATGATTATTTAAATAGTTTATCTTATAAAGATATGCTTATTGATAGTGAATGGGAAACTGGTAAATATACTGATAGTTATAGTAATGTAGATAAAAATATAGTTACTGCGAAAGTAGGTATGCTTAGTGTAAAAGATTTAAAGTTAGTTAATAATAAATTGGGATATTATTTAATAACTCCAAGTGATAAAGAAGAAGTTTACTTTTATAACACTAATAGTTATGTATCTAAAACTAATTATTTACGTAGTATAGTTCCTACTATTAGTATTAAAAATAATTATAAAGTAAATGGTATGGGTACAAAAGATAACCCTTTTGAAGTTGAGGTATAATATGAAGAAGTTAATGGTATTTGGTATTTCTTTTGCATCTTGTATGGTTGTATTTTTAATGACTATTTTTATATTTAAAGAACCTATTACTAATTATTTAGTTTCAAATAATAATCTTAAATTAGTAGGTGTTTTATATGGTAAGAATACTTTATATGATGTAGTAGCAAGAAATAATTATATTTCTTATAAAAAAGATATTGATGGTAATGTTATTTCTGGAAGTGTTTCTTCTGATAATGTAAGTAATGATAAGTATGAAAAGGAAATACTAGAAAAAGATGATAGCACTGAAGGATATAAGTTTATTAATATAGAAATTAATGGATATAAAAGTTATTTGATAGCAATATATGACCCCTCTAAAGTTAAACTTGTAAGTTCTAGATGGTTTAATAGAGGTAATACTGGTCAGCAAACTGTTATTGATATTTGTAAGAGATATAATGGCAAGGTATGTATTAATGGTGGAGGATTTCAGGATTTTGGTCTTGGTTCTGATATTCCAATGGGTTATGTTATTGAAGATGGTAAGATTACCTGGGATAGTGAAGGTAAGTCTAAATTAGTAGGATTTAATTATGACAATGAACTTGTACTTATGACCGCTACCGGGGAAGAGGCTATTGCCGCAGGGGTTCGTGATGCTTTAGAATTTGGACCATTCTTAATAGAAAATGGCGAGATAATTGTACCTAAGGAAGAATCTGCTGGTGGATATGGCGGTGCTGCAAGGGTGGCTATTGCTCAAAGAAAAGATGGCATAGTATTATTCCTTGTAACTGAAGGTGTACATAGTAAAGGACCTACTATATACGAAGTGGCTGAAACATTAAAGAAGTATGGAGCTTATACTGCTGGTAACTTAGATGGTGGTGCTTCAAGTAGTTTAGTAGTTAATGGAAAGATGATTAATCATCCATTAAACATATATGGGGAACTTATTAATGGAGGTAGAGGCCGCAGTGTAGTTACAGGCTTTGGATATATTGAATAAATAATATATTATTTTTGAAGACTATAGGCTTCAAAAATTCTAGTTAAAGACTTATGGCTTTAACTAGCAGTGAATAGCGAAGCATGAACTGTTAAGACTAGAACTAATAAAAGTATTTAGTTCTTTTTATTTGTGTGGTAAAATATTAGTAGAGCAGGTGATTAATATGTATTATAAAATTAGTCATGGTAGTGTTACTCTTGGTAATAATACAGTACTTGAAGATATTAATTTTTGTGTTAAAGATAATGAAAAAATTGGTATTGTAGGAAGAAATGGCTGTGGTAAAACAACTTTACTTAAAGCAATTGTGGGAGAATATGAAATTACTAGTGGTTATGAAGAAGTGGATATTATTTCTTCAGAGGATTTTAATATTGGCTATGTTAAACAAAATGATGGTTATAGTCTTGATATGAAGATGATAGATTATATTAGGAGTTCTTTTAAGGATATTCTTGATATTGAAAAAAATCTTAATACTTTAGAGGATGAAATGAGTACTCATTATGATGAAAAGATAGTAAGTAAATATAATGATCTTTTATCTAGATATGAATATATGGGTGGTTATAGATATAAGAAAGAGATAGAAGTTATTTTAAATAAGTTTGATTTTAGTGATGATGATAAAGACAAGTATTTAAATGAATTTTCCGGTGGTCAACTTACGAAGTTGTCTTTGATTAGGCTTCTGTTATCGAAGCCTGATTTACTTATTTTGGATGAACCTACTAATCATTTGGATATTAAAGCTATAGAGTGGCTTGAGGATTACTTAAAGGGATATAAGGGTTCTATTATTTTGGTTAGTCATGATAGAATGTTTTTGGATAATGTCTGCAATGTGATATATGATATTGAGTATGGTACTTTAACTAGATATAGTGGTAATTATTCTTATTTTGTTAAGAAGAAGGAAGAAGACTATATAAGAAATCTTAAGGATTATGAAAGACAACAACAAGAAATTAGGAGATTACAGGATATTGCGGATAGATTTAGGTATAAACCTACTAAAGCTGGTATGGCTATGTCAAAGTTAAAACAAATTGAGAGAATTGTATTAATAGATAAACCTGATAAGGATAATACGAAATCTTTTAAGATTAATTTTAGTCCGGAGATGAATAGTTATAGAGATGTTCTTAAGGTTAAAAATCTTTCTATTGGTTATGATAGAGAGTTATGTAAGTTATCTTTTGAGGTGGAAAGGGGAGACAGGCTTGGAATTATTGGAGAAAATGGTATTGGTAAGAGTACACTTCTTAAAACTATTATGGGTGATATTCCAGCACTTGGTGGTAAGTTTACTTTTGGTGATAGAGTTAATGTTGGTTATTTTTCACAAGCATTAGATAATCTTAATTATGATAATTCTATTTATGATGAGATTGACAAAGAATTTCCTAGACTTACACCTAATGAGATTAGAACTCTTCTTGGGGCTTTTGAATTTAGTGGGGAAGATGTCTTTAAAAAAATTAAGGATTTATCTGGTGGTGAAAAGGTTAGAGTTAGTTTGTGTAAGATTTTGAATAAAAAACCTAATGTTCTTATCTTAGATGAACCGACGAATCATTTAGATATTATTGGTAAAGATACTATTGAGAGAATGCTTACTAGTTATAAGGGAACTATTATTATGGTTAGTCATGATAGATATCTTATTAAGAATGTTTGCGATAGACTTCTTGTTATGGAGGGTGGCAGAAGTACTTTATATAATTATGGTTATAATGAGTATTTGGAGAAGACTAGGTTTAATAATATAAGTAATGATAATGGGGTTAAGATAGAAAAGAAGAAGAGTACTGATAAAAAGGTAGATACTTTTGATAGAAATAAAGAAGTTAAAAAGATAGAAAAGGATATTTTTGAATTAGAGGAGAGACTTAGTAATCTTAATAATGAGCTTTTGAAGGAAGATGTTTATATGGATATTAATAAGGCTAATTTGATTAAGGTAGAGATTGATATTGTAAGTAAGGATATTGAGAAGAAAACATTAGAGTGGGATGAGATTACGAAGGATATGTAATCTTGGTATTATTTATTATTTGTTTATGTTAGTTTTAAAAATAATAGTAAATAATTTGGGTCTATATTTTGTAAACGGTTTTGACTGACGGGTGGTGACTCCCTCACTATGCTCCATAAAAAAACACCAAATGGTGTTTGTATTTTCAATGGAGCCAAGGTCGTAGATATCTACAACTTTTTCCAATACACGAAATTGATACATAAATATCAATCACTAAATATAGTTTATCAAAAAAATGAAAAAAGTGGCAATTATTTCTTAGTGTCTTTATTCATTTTTTTAATTAATATCGGCCCTGATTCTTGAATTTCTGACATAATAGGAGAATTTAACGCCTTAGTATAATTTTCTACTGGTTCATCAATAAATTGTTTATCTGATACTACCCCAGCATCAGATGTTTGATAATAGCGATTTTCTTTTAAACTGCTATCAAAATCAAGCATTAAATTAAATAATTTAGCCATTTTATTAACCATTTCCGTATCAGTACTTGATATTATTTCTTGTGCTATTTTATTATTGCAAGAAATAATCGAACTAGTTTCTCCAGTGCTTTGTATAGGAATTAGTAGTCTAACTAATTGTGCAGCATTCAAGGCAGTTCCCAAATTCAAATAACTGTTTTCTGAATTTGTGTAATCTTTTTTAGGACATATATCTTGAAATAAATCTCTAAATTCAGTTAATGAATAAAATCTATATAACTTTTTTTCTAATTCATAATGTTTTATGATTGGAGAACAACCATTTTTAAAATTCATTGCACAATATAATCTTATAAAATCAATTTCAGAAAACTCGGGATATTTAACAGTTTCTTTAATCATAATAACCTCCATCTATATAATATTATACCATATATAGTTTGGATTTTCTATATTTTAGTATCATTTATATTATTTAAATATTAAATTTCAATATTGTAATCATCTTTTTCTTTGGGATGATTTCTTTGTAAGATACAAAAAATCAATCTTTCGATTGATTCTATATATCAAGTTCAAACTAAATAGTTCGAACAGATTCGTCAATGGAGCAGATGAGGGGAGTCAAACCCCCGTCTCAGCCTTGGCAAGGCCGAATTCTAATCGTTGAACCACATCTGCAATGAATATATATACATTATATTAAAAAAATATTAAAAAATCAACCTTTTTTATTAAAAAAGTTTAGAAAATAATGTATAATATGTATTAGGTGATAATTTTATGTTTGAGAATTTAAGTGATAGATTGCAAGATGTGGTTCATAAGATTAAGGGCTACGGCAAAATAACAGAAGAAAATATTAGTGAAATGATGAGAGAAATTAGACTTTCTTTATTAGAAGCTGATGTTAACTATAAAGTAGTAAAAGAGTTTACAAATAATGTAAAAGAAAAGGCTTTAGGAGAAGAAGTTAATAAAAGTTTATCTCCCGGTGAAGTGTTTGTTAAAATAGTTAAAGATGAACTTACTGAGTTATTAGGTGGAGAGAATACTCCTCTTAATATTAGTGGTAATCCTGCTACTCTTATGTTAGTGGGACTTCAAGGAAGTGGTAAAACTACTACAATTGGAAAACTTGCTAATTATCTTAGAAAGAATAATAAGAAAAAACCTTTACTAGTAGCTTGTGATGTATATAGACCTGCTGCTATTGATCAGTTAAAACAAATTGGTAAGGAACTTAATATTGAAGTTTATTCTGAAGGAAAATGTAATCCTGTGGAAATATCTAAAAATGGTATTAAATATGCTAAAGATAATGGATATGATTATGTTCTTATTGATACTGCTGGTAGATTACAAATAGATGAATCTTTAATGGATGAACTTGATAATATTCAAAAAGAGGTTAATCCTGATGAAACTATTTTAGTAATAGATTCAATGATGGGACAAGATGCTATTAATGTTATTAATGGCTTTAACGATAAGATTAAACTTAGTGGTGTTATTTTGACTAAACTTGATGGAGATACTAGAGGTGGTGTTGCATTATCTGTTAAACATCTTACTAATCTTCCTATTAAATTTATTGGTGTTAGTGAAAAGATGGATGGTCTTACTCCTTTTTATCCAGAGAGAATGGCTTCTAGAATACTTGGCATGGGTGATATTTTATCTATAGTAGAACAAGTACAAAGTGAAATTGATGAAAAAGAGGCAGAGAAGACTGCTAAAAAGATGATGAAAGGTAATTTTGATTTAGAGGACTTTTTAAATCAGCTTAATCAAATAAAGAAATTAGGTCCTCTTGAGAATCTTTTAAAATTACTTCCTGGTGCTAAGAAGATGGGACTTAATAATGTAAATATTGATCCTAAAATTATGAAAAGAACAGAGGCTATTGTTTTATCAATGACTCCAGAAGAGAGAAGAGATCCTAGTATATTAAAGGCTAGTAGAAAAAAGAGAATAGCAGATGGTTCTGGTACTACGGTTACTGATGTTAATAAGCTACTTAATCAGTTTGAAGAAATGAAAAAGATGATGAAAATGATGGGAAACGGTAATTTTAAAATGCCATTTTAGGTGTTGATATGAAAGTACTTACTATAAAGGAACCTTGGGCTAGTTTGATTATAAATGGTTACAAAGAGTATGAGTTTAGAAGCTTTAAGACTAATTATAGAGGAAAGATTCTTATTCATGCGGGACTTACTTTAGAGAAGAATAATGCTATAAAGTTTAATAACTATAATCTTGATTATGGCCATGGAGAAATAATAGGAGAAGCTTATATTACTGATTGTATTTTAGTTGATGATGAGTTTGAAAATAAATTATATAATATTAATCCTTTAGTATATGGAAAGAGTGAACATCCAAGAATTTATGCTTGGAAGTTAGAACATGTTATTAAATATAATAAGAGAATATCTTGTAAGGGGAAATTGGGACTTTGGAATTTTGATATTGATAATTAATAAAAACTAGACTTCTTTACTATCTATCTATGTTAATAATTCATATTATAATGTAGATAGGAGGATAAATTATGAATTTTAGTGATGGTTTTAATCAAGGTATGTATGATGGTGATATTGATATAAATATAACTAATACTAATCAAAATGTTAATGACAATACTAACATGAATTATAATAATGTTGGGGCACCAATGATGGGTGGTTCTATAATGGGTGGAGTTACTTCTCCAGTTGTAGAAACTCCTAGAGAAAGAGTTGTTTATAGAAATATTTATCATACTGTACCTCATGTATGCCCTATAAATACTAGAATTGTTAATAATCATATTTATAAGCATACTTATCAACCAAGATATACCTGCTGTGAAGAGAATACAGTTACTAATGAACAATGCGGTAGTTGCTGTCAATTTAAATAATTTATTGTTTTAAGAGCGTTTAGCTCTTTTCTTTTTAGTTAATAATGCTATAATTATAGAGAGGTAATTAGTTATGAATGAGAAAATTAAAGATGTATTAGATAGACTATCTAAATCTAGGTTTAGAAGTGGTTTTCATTTAAAAGATAAAGATGTATTATATATTAAAGATAAAGGAATTGATAAAATTAGAGAACATGCTTATGATTTTATATCTAAGAGAATTGTTGATACTTCTAATGTTACTGATGGAAAACAAACGCCAATGAAGGGGCATCCTGTTTTTATTGCGCAACATGCTACTGGTACTTGCTGCAGAGGATGCTTAGAAAAATGGCATCATATAAATAAAAACAAAAAAATGGATAAAAATGATATTGATTATGTAGTTAATGTTATTATGTTTTGGATAGAAAATGAAATGAAAAATAAGTAAATGTTTTACAAAAAAAAGAAATATATCTATGTGATATGTTTTTTTAGTACTTTTGTTTGCACGAATAGGTGTTTCAAATTTACACTCTGATTATTTGTAAACACTTATAATTGCCTTTTATGAATTAAAAAAGTATAAAATAATGTTGACTTTAACCTACCAAATGGTATATACTTTGGCTGCAATTGCAAAGTTAAAAATTAATTAATTTTTTGGGAGGTTTTTATTGAAAAAAATTTTGTTTTTTGTACTTTTAATATTTATGATGTGTAATGTAACTAAGGCTAATGAAACAACACTGATTAAAGACAAGTTTGATAATACACATACATATTATTATGATTCTAATCAAGGGAGATATAGGTATTTACTTACTAGTAAGTATATCTTTGAGGATAGTGTAGCTTATTGTATTGAACTTGGTAAACCAATAGATAGCTTTAATTATGTTTTTTCAAGTTCATTTGATGGTAGTAATTTAAGTAAAGAAGATATTGATTATATTAAGTTGGCAGCCTACTATGGTTACAATTATCCTGGACATGAAAGTGATAATTATTACTTAGCAACACAGGATATTATTTGGAAGAGATTATCCAATGTTTCTGTTAAGTATATTAGAAATATGAATCCTAACAATTACATTGATGTTTCAAAAGAAAAAGAAGATATTTTATTACTTATGTCTAAGCATAATATTAAACCCTCATTCTATGGTAGTGAAATTAATATTATACGAGGTAGGGAATATGTATTAGAGGATACTAATGATGTACTTGGTAATTATTCTATTAATAATGATTTTACATATTATGATGGTAATAAACTTATTATTCAAGATAAATTTTATGATGATAGCATTACTTTATTCAGATTAAACTACACAGATAGACAATTCTTTTTGTATTCTTCTGGAGGTAATCAAAAGATGATGTCTGCGGGTAGTTTGGATGATGAAAGTTTTGAAATAAAACTTAATTTTATTGAAGGTAGTATCAGGCTTAAAAAATTAGATAAAGAAACTGGTGATACTCCACTCGGGGATGCTACGTTAAATGGTGCCGTTTATGATTTATATGACTCTGATATGAATTATATTGGTAGTTTTGTTACTGGTAAAAATGATACGATTAGTGGATTACCTATTGGCCATTATTATATTAAAGAGAGAATTGCTAGTGAAGGATATATGTTAGATCTTAATACTTATGAGGTTACTATTAATGAAAATAATTTAAATAAAGAAATTACTGTATATGAGGATATTATTAAAAGAAAAGTGGATATATTTAAAGTATTTGATAATGGTGGCACTGGAATACTTACTACTGAAGAGGGTGTTATATTTGATGTTTATGATAGTTCTGATAATAAAGTGGGTAGTATTACTACAGATAGTGATGGATATGCTAGTATAGTTCTTCCTTATGGTGCTTATACTTTTAAACAAGTTACTAGTACTAAAGACTATTATAAAGTAGATAATTTTAAGGTTATCATTGATAAGTATGATACAAGACCTATATATAAACTATTATCTGATAGTGAAATAACCGCAAGGGTTAAGATTATAAAGAAAGACTTTGATACTTTAGATAATATTGTTAATAGTGATATTAAGTTTAAGATATATGATGTTAGAGAAAAGAAATATGTTAGTTTTAATGTTACTTATCCAGAAACTAGTGCTATTGATACTTTTAGTCTTTCTAGTAATGGTGAATTTATTACTCCTGATGTTCTTCATTCTGGTGAATATATATTATATGAAGTGGATCAGAGTATGAATGGTTATTTATATAATAAAGATGGTGTACATTTCTATATTGGTGAAGAATCTAATTTTATTAATGATGAAAACTATGGCGTTATACTAGAGATTCCCTTCTATAACAAGATAGTTAAGGGTAAAATTATTATCAATAAATATGGAGAAAATGCTAACTATGTAGATAATAGTTACTATTATAAAAATATAATGCTTTCTAATGTTTATTTTGAATTATATGCTAAAGATGATATATATGAGAATGATAAATTAATATATGAAAAAGATACTTTGGTGGATACTATTATTACTGATAGTAAGGGTAGAGGTGTAAGAGATAATCTTCCACTTGGCAAGTATTATTTGAAAGAGATTAAGTCTAATAATGATAATGTCTTTGATGATACTATTTATGATATAGAACTTGAATATAAGGATCAATATACTGAAAAGATTAATTATGAGATTGATATTAATAATTATTTGAATAAGGGTAAGGTTATTATTCATAAATTAGATACTAAAAATAAAGAGGTAATAGCTAATACTTTGATTGAAATTAGGAATAAGGATAATGTTATAGTATATAAGGGCTATACGGATAATAATGGTATGATTGTTATAGATGATTTACTTTATGGTGAATATTATATAGCGGAAATAGAGGCTAGTACTGGGTATAGAATACTTGAGGATAATATTTATTTTACTTTAGATAGTGAAGTATATGAAACTACTATATATAATGAAAGATTGGAAGTGCCTGATACTGGTATGAATGTAGGGCTTAAGAATATTTTAGTTATTGCTATGATTATTTTATTTGGATTTGTTTTGATACTATTTTTTGATAATAAAAAGATAGTAGGTATTAGTGCAGTATTTATTATTATTGGTATTAGTTATTTTGGTATATACTTTTATAATTATTTTACTGATAGTAAGAAGAATATTTTGGCTATTGAGAAAATAATTAATAATGATAATGTGGATGTTTCACTAGAGGACAGATATGGATATAATTCTTTTATTGAAATACCTAGCATTGAATTAAAGAGAGGACTTGTTACTATTAATAATAGTTATAATAATGTTAATGATAATATTGAGATTATAGAGAAGACTGATAATAGAATTATTTTGGCCTCACATAATGGTAATAACTATAATTCTTATTTTGGTAATTTATATAAAATGGATCTTGGTGATAAGATATATTTATATGAAAATGGTAATAAATATGAATATATATTTAGTGATAATTATGAGATTAAGAAGAATGGTTATGCTGATATTTATACTGATAATACAAGAAAGTCAATAGCATTAGTTACTTGTAAGGAAGAAAGTAATGATGCACAAGTTGTTTATATTGGATATCTTATTAATATGAGTTCTTATTTAAAGGAGCAATAAAAGTGCTTCTTTTTATGTTGCATTTTTGACGGTATCATGATAAAATTATTAATAGATAGGAAGGTAACTAATGTTATGAAGAAGGAAATAAAAAAGATTAAACTTACTGACAATATTTCTTACTATATTAGTGATAATACTATTTATTTATTTCAGGATGAATATAATTTTAGTAAAGATGATATTAAAATAATAGGAAAGAAAGTTGCTTTATTAATTCAAGATAATGATATTTCTTATATTAATATTACTGCGAAGGGAATTGAAGATAAGAAAAGTTTATATCATGATTTGGGTTTTACTTTATCCTACTATGATGTTAATAAACTAAATGAACTTTTTAGTGATAAGAAGGATAAGATTAAATATAGGTGTTATGGAATAATGACTAAGAGTGATTTTTTAAATAGGTTAATGGAGGATAAAAAGGTGGAAGAAAAGAAAGAAAAAGATACTAAAGTAATTAATTCTAATTCTGGATTTGTTAGTAATATGATACTTTTATTTGGTGGTATTATTTTGCTGTGCTATTTGTGTGTAGAAGGGGCTATTTATTTGGTTAAATAGAAGGGAGATATTATGACAGTTGATAATTTATTAGTTATATTACAAAAAGTTATTGATATTTCTTTAGTATGGATGATGGTTTATTTTGTACTTAAGAATATTAAAAATAATGTTAAGATTATATTATTATTTAAGGGTGTTCTTGTTATATTAGTTATTAAAATACTTAGTGATACACTTAATTTAACGACGATAGGATTACTTTTAGAGTATGTTATTATGTGGGGACCATTGGCACTTATAATTATATTTCAACCAGAGATTAGAAGTATACTAGAACATATTGGTAGAAAGCAATTACTTGGTAGACATAAGGTACTTACACTTGATGAAAGAGAGAAACTTGTTTATGAAGTTATGACTGCGGTTGATTATCTTAGAAAATCTAGAATTGGTGCTTTAATAGTTATCGAAAGAGATATTAGTCTTAATGAATATATTGAGAGAAGTAAACCAATATATGGCGATATTTCTTCAGAATTATTGATTTCTATATTCTTTCCTAGAAATCCACTTCATGATGGTGGTGTTATAATACAGGGTAATAAGATTACTTCTGCGGGGGCTGTATTTCCTATTAGTATTAATAGTAAGATTAGTAAGAAACTTGGTACTAGACATAGAGCCGCTATTGGGATAAGTGAAGAGTCTGATGCTATTGCTATTGTTGTCAGTGAAGAAACTGGTAAGATTTCAATAGCGGTAGATGGTAACTTAAATTATAATCTTTCTTTAGATGATGCTAGAATGATTTTAGTAGAGGAATTAAAACCTAAGAAAGAGGTCCTTCTTGATGATGAGTTTGTAGATGAAAAGGAGGATGATAGTGATGAAAACGCTTAAGAAAATCATTAAATTTTTTAGAAATTTATTTAGAACTATAGGTAGTTTCATTGACAGATTTATTGTTACTCCGGTTACGAAGTTTGCTATGTTTATTGGTGAAAAAGCTGATAAGGGAGCTGGTAAGTTTGAAAGATGGCTTAATAAGAGAAATACTTTGGTATTTGTATCTTTACTAGTATCATTATTAATATTCTTTTATGTAGATAATCAGGCTAGTACTGTTATTGATAGTGCTGCTGAAGTACTTCATAATCAGATAGTGGATGTTACTTATAATAAAGAGGCTTATATTATTGAGGGATTACCTGAAACTGCTGATGTTACTTTGATTGGTAGAACTGTTGATTTATATTTAGCTAAACAGTTATCTACCGGTAAGGTGACTGCAGATTTATCTAATTTAAAAGAGGGTACTCATAAGATAGAACTTAATTATGAAAGCCCAATTAATTCAGTTAATTATAAACTTGATCCTTCTTCAATTACTGTTAATGTATATCCTAAAGTATCTGCGACTAAGTCTATTACTGTGGATGTTATAAATAAAGATAAACTTGATAGTAAGTTATCTGTACAGTCTGTTACTGTTGATAAAGAGGAAGTTATTATTAAGGGTACTGAAGATGAAAAATCTATTCATAATATTAATAAAGTGGCTACAGTTAAGGCACTTGTAGATATTGGTGAACTTATTGATCCTACTGCGGGTGTTAATACTCTTAAAGATGTTAAACTTGTGGCTTATGATAAATATGGTAATGTTGTAGATGTTGAAATAGTACCAGAAAAGGTTACTGCTACTATTAATATTGAATCTTATAGTGGTACTGCTAAAATAAAGATTATTCCTAAAGGAAATGTTGCTTTTGGTAAGGCTATTAGTTCAATTAGTTCTTCTGTAAACGAAATTAGTATATATGGTGATCAGGCAGTTGTTAGTAAATATACGGAATCTTATATTCCAATAGAGGTTGATGTAACTGGTTTATCTGATAGTAAGTCTTATACGGTGGTTGTACCTAAACCTGAAGGTATAAGAGAAGTGTCTGAGAAGACTATTACTGTTAAGGTATCTCTTGGTGAAGAAAAATCAATGGAAGTTGATGATATTAGGATTGATGCTATTAACTTAGGACCTAACTTAAAGGCTGGAGCTATGGGAGAAAATTCTTCTAAAACTACTGTTATTGTTAAGGGTACGCAAGAAGTTCTTGATAATATTGATAGTACTACTATTAAGGCTACAGTAGATTTATCTGGATTAGGTGAAGGCGAACATACTGTTAAGGTTAATGTTACTGGTGATGAAGTTAAGGCTAGTTACTTTGCTAAAACTACAACGATTAAGGTAAGAATTACTAAGAGTTAATGTCTTATATTGACAAGTTTTGTCGAATGTGATGTAAAGTATGTAAATATGTGTTATCCTATAAAAAAGGAGGATAATATATGGGGTATATACTAGTAGAAGATATATTTGATGAAATGAGTCAGAATATCACTTACATTAAATTAAATAGTTATTTAAAGAGGAAAGATAATACTTAGTCTTTCCTTTTGCTATGAATTAGTATATAATTATAGATATAGAGGAAGGTGTTAAGATGGGAAGAAAGAAAAAAGAAGATAATAAAGATGAAGTAGTGGTACTTGAAAAGATTGAAAAAACTAAAAGTAGTAGTGGTGTTTCAGAGGTATTTTATTATTTACTTGGATTAGTTATTGGTATTGTACTTATATTTGCTACTGAAGAACTACTTAGTACTATTAATTATTTATTTGTTGTTATTTTTGCTATTATTGCAGTAGTACAATTAATTGGTTTTATTATGGATAAGAAATATATTAGTAGAGATTATTCTAATTTGATAATTGGTATTATGTGTATTTGGGTAGCTATGTTTGTATTTAAGTATGGTAGTTTCTTATTTTTAGAAATGCTTCCGGTACTTGTTAGTTTATTGTTATTTATTATGGCTACGAGTAGTATTACTAAGTATTTTGATAGAAAGATTACTGGTAATTTGATTGTATCTATTATTTCTATTATTCTTGGTATACTTCTTATATTTGTACCTAAGAGTATTATGTATACTTTATTTAAAGTGGTTGGAGTATATATAATTGTTATGATTATATTAGATTTTATTGATTATAAGAAGAATAATAAGAGTGCTTAGGTTCACTCTAAGCCTGTAGTCTTAGTGTGTTAGTTTAAGCCTTATGAATAAGTCTTAAACTAAGATCTATTATATATAAGCATAAACTATATATTTTAAATTAAAGAGGATACTAGGTGTCTTCTTTTTAACTGTTTTTGTATTGGTTAGAAAGTTTTCACTGTGAATATGATATCTTAGTGTTATTCCTATACAGACTAAGAATTAGGCTGGATAGGACAGAAAAATACCTTGGATTTTTCTGAAAGGTAAGTTTTTGAAGAAAATGAGTAAAAAATATGTTCAAATGTATGTTTTTGTGATATAATTGTAGACTGTGAAAAAAGAAGGTGTATTTTATGAAAATTAGAAATGTTGCTATTATTGCTCATGTTGACCATGGTAAAACTACTTTGGTTGATCAATTACTTAAGAAATCTGGTACTTTTAGAGATAATGAACAAGTTGAAGTTAGAGCTATGGACTCTAATGATATAGAAAGAGAAAGAGGTATTACTATTCTTGCTAAAACTACTTCTATTCATTATAATGGATATAAGATTAATATACTAGATACTCCTGGTCATGCTGACTTTGGTGGTGAAGTAGAAAGAATTATGAATATGGTTGATGGGGTATTACTTTTAGTAGATGCTTACGAAGGTACTATGCCACAGACTAGATTCGTTCTTAAAAAAGCTCTTGAAGCAGGAGTTAAACCTATTGTAGTTATTAATAAAGTAGATAAACCTACTGCTAGGGTAGAGAAAGTACTAGATGAAGTTATAGATTTATTTATTGAACTTGGTGCTACTGAAGAACAACTTGATTTTAAAGTTGCTTATGTTAGTGCTTTAAATGGTACTGCTAGTCTAGATCCTGATATTAGTACACAAAGTGAAAGTTATGATGATATATTTAAATTAATTATAGATGAAATACCTGAACCTAATGCTGATATTAATGGTGATTTACAATTTCAACCTGCACTTTTAGATTATAATGAATATGTTGGTAGAATTGGTATTGGTAAAGTTCATAGTGGTACTATTAAAGTTAATGAAATGGTTTCTTGTGTTAGATTAGATGGTAGTATTAAACAATTTAGAATTCAAAAATTATTTGGCTTTGAAGGCCTTAAGAGAATAGAAATTAATGAAGCTGATGCTGGTGATATAGTTGCAATAGCAGGTCTTATGGATATTTCTGTTGGTGAAACTATATGTAATGTAGGTAAAGAGAAAGCTCTTCCAATCCTTAGAATTGATGAGCCTACTTTAAAAATGACATTTATGGTTAATAATAGCCCATTTGTTGGTAGAGAGGGTAAGATTGTTACTGCTAGAAAAATAGGCGAAAGATTATTTAAAGAGACTCAAAGAGATGTTAGTTTGAAAGTTGAAGAGGCTAGCAATGAGTCTTGGACTGTTTCTGGTAGAGGCGAACTTCATTTATCTATTTTGATTGAAAATCTTAGAAGAGAAGGTTTTGAATTACAAGTATCTAAACCTGAAGTTATTATTAAAGAAATTGATGGTGTTAAATGTGAACCTTACGAAGATGTTCAAATTGAAGTTAGTGATGACTGTGTAGGTAATGTTATTGAGGCACTTGGTCTTCGTGGTGGTAAAATGGATAATATGTCTAATGTTAATAATTTAATTAGACTTAATTATACTATTCCTTCAAGAGGATTAATTGGATTTAATACTAACTTTATGACTTTAACTAAGGGTTATGGTATACTTAATCATAGTTTTAAGGAATATCTTCCGGTAGAGGATATTAATTCTACTGAAAGAAAAGTTGGCGTACTTGTATCTACTGAAGCAGGTAAGGCTACTGCTTATGCACTTGGACAACTTGAAGATAGAGGAGTAATGTTTATTGAACCTGGTACTGAGGTATATGAAGGTATGATTGTGGGTGAATGTAATAGAGAAAATGATCTTGCTGTTAATGTTGTTAAGGGAAAACAACTTACTAATACAAGAGCATCAGGATCTGATCATACTGTTGTACTTAAGAGACCTAGACCTTTAACTCTTGAATATTGTTTGGATTATATTAATACTGATGAATTAGTAGAGATTACTCCGGAAAATATTAGACTTAGAAAGTTTATTTTAAATACGGAAGCAAGAAAGAAGTTTGATGCAAAGAAATAACTTCTTTTTTTATATAAAAAAATACCTAGATAGGTAGGTATTTAACTTTTGTAAAAAACTTTTTTTACTAATCTTTTTATTCCTTTTGATTCTTTTTTTGTAACATTTTCAATAGTCCAGTATGAATGTTCTTTACCATCTTTATTAATGTAAGTTTTTAAAACATGTTCCCATTTTTCGCCATTAGTGTAATCTCTGCTAATAATTTCATCAATTTGTTCTGTAGATAATGTAAGATCTAATTTTTTATTAAATTCATTTATAAATCTTTTTGCTCTTTCATATCCTCTTTCGGGTATGGTATTTCTAGAATATAATAATTTAAGTGCAACTAATTGTAAAATTCTATGTCTTAATTCCATATCACAATTATGATTATAAATACTTTCTTTTAGTTCGGTAAAGTCTAATTCATTAGTATATTTTTCTTTAAATATTGATAAGAGTTCATCTAAATTTAAATCATCTTTATTATCTATATATTCTTTTAAATTGTAGTCTACTAATACTTTACCGGTTGTATGATCGGCATGAAGTAAAAAGTATGATTCTCTATCTAACCATAAATTTGTTTCTTCTGCTTTTTTTCTATTTATTCTCATAAATATTGAAGTTTTCCAACTAACTTTTTTATCTTTTTCATAAACTTGATGTTGTCCCCATCCTTTTGCTCTATATCCACATTCTATTAAACATAATTGATTGTGTGGTAATCTATATAGTAATTGTCTAATACTCATTATATTGGAAATTCTTTTAATATTTTGAAAGTCTATATCTCTGGTTCCTTCAAAGTATTCTAATTCTCTTTCAGGATACTTTATTTCATACCATGTTACAATATTATCAATTAATTCTTGTAATTCTTTTGTGTCAATAAAACAATTATATCCATTTGCTATTGAAATTTTTAACCAATTTAAAAAATCTATATTTTTTTCTATTTCATAGTTTTTGGTATCTTGTTTATAAAATCTTTCTGCTTCTGCAATTGTCATTATAAAACCTCCCTTGTTTTTATTATAACATATTTTTTATTGCTGTGAATAAATTTTTTAATTGTTGAAAAAAATACCTAGATAGGTAGGTATTTAGTTATTTTATTCCTTTACTTTTATATTCATCGAATAGTTCTTTGAATCTAGCAAAATGAATTATTTCTCTTTGTCTTAAGAATAGTAATGGTCCTATGACATCGGGATCATCTGTTAGATTGATTAAGTTTTCATAAGTGGCTCTGGCTTTTTGTTCTGCGGCCATGTCTTCGGATAGGTCGGCAATTGGATCTCCTGTTGTGGCAAAGTAGGCTACGGTAAATGGTACGCCATTCGCATCTGTTGGATATAGGCCATAACCATGTTCAGCATAATGTGATTCAAGACCAGCTTCTTTTAATTCTTTTATAGTGGCTCCTTTTAATAACTGGTATATCATAGCGGATATCATTTCAACATGGGCTAGTTCTTCGGTTCCAATGTCGGTAAGTAGGGCTTTTCCTTTATCGTCAGGCATAGTATATCTTTGATTTAAATAACGGAAGGCTGCCGCTAGTTCGCCGTTGGCTCCTCCATACTGTGTTACGAGATATTTAGCCATTCTTATATCTTTCTTTTTGATGTTTACAGGATATTCAAGTGATTTTACATATTTCCACATTAGCTTTGCACCTCCCAAGGCCATGGTGAATTATTCCAAGTCCAATTATTTGTTTGAACAGGACTTGATGTAGTTAATGGTCCATATTTACTTTCGTATAATGTTACTAATTCTTTTTCTTTCTTTAGATAAGTATTGAATCTATTTAGTGCTTCTTTATTGTTAGGATATAAATCTAGGTAAAGATTCATTTCGATCATAGCAAATCTTTGTTCATCTATTTGTAGTAATAAATCTTCTTTCTCATTATTTGCTTTTAACTCTTGTGGTTTATAGTTTTTGTATTCATCATATAAGTTATTAAAAAGATTACCTCGTTTAAAACCAAGTTTTGTATCTAAAATATTATTATTAGTAGGCATTACTGCATTTGGATATAATGCTTGATAGTTCATATCATAGATCATACTATTTGGATCTGCTAAAAAATTCATATCATTATAATTATTATTTAGATAATTATAATAGTCGTTAAAATTATTCATTATTTTTCCCTCCTAAAATAGGTTATGATACTGATTAATTTGTGTATGGGAATATACCTAGGTTGACAAAAATTATTTATTTAAATATAATTTTGTATGAGAGAAGTGATATGATGTTTAATAGAAATAATGAGCCGATTATAATTAAAAATGATGAATTTAGGAAATGTATTTTATTTATTTCTTTTCCGATATATGATTATAAAGAAGAAGAGTTAAAAATACTTAAAGATGTTATTTTTGATAGAAGTGAAAAATATGATACTAAAAGAAAACTAGCAATAGCATGTATTAATAATTATTGTTTATCTTATCGTAGTAAGATATCTTTTATAGGCAATAATGCTTTTTTAGAATTTGCTTTAATTTATCCTTCTGTTGCTAGTTTAAAAAAAGATGTTCTTCAAGATAATCTCCTATTTGCTAGGGAAATGATTTTTAATCCTTACTTAGAAAATGGTGTTTTTTCTGAAAAACTAGTAAGAGAATCTATTGAGATGTATAAGGAAAGTGTTAAGAATAAACTTAAAAGATATGATGGCTATTGTCAATATAAGAATGATCTTTTAATTGATGAGAATGATTATCTTGTTTCAAAAGTATTTAAAGATTTATCTTTGTTAAGTAATGTTACTAGTGAGAGATTATATAATGTTTATAAGAAGATTATTAGCGGGCCACCACTTACCTTTCTAATAGGTAATGTTGATGAAAAGAAATCTAAAGAACTGGTTAAAGAAATTATTCTTGATAACAAGATTAGTAATGTTAAATTTGAGACTGATTATAATGTATATGTTAAAAATATTTCAAATAGTGTTGAAGTGGTTAGAGAAAATAGTGAGTTTTCTACGAGTAGTGTATGTTGCAATTACAAAGTAAGAGATATGTGCTGCTATAGAGATAGGGTACTACTTACTATAGTTAAAAATTTACTTAGTTCTAATAATTCGGATGTTTTATTTAATTATTTGAGAAATGATAATGATTTGGTATATAGAACTAATGCTTATACTTATGACTTTGGTACTCTTTCTTTGATTTCTTTTACTGGTAGTAAAAATATTGATATGATTTTTGAACTATATGAAAAGGCTATGAATTATATATCTGATGTTAATTATATAGAGAGCAGGCTTCCTCTATTTACGGAAAAGGCTAGAATTGATAATGAACTTGATAAAGAGGAACTTAGTACTATATTATTTGATTATGTTGATAAATATCTTGGTTATACTAATGAAAAATATTATGATGTTATTAAGAGTATTAAACCTTTAGAAGTTAAAGATTTTATTGATAATAGACTTGTTATGGTTAGTAAATATATAGGAGTTGGTAAGGATTATGAATAAGGCTAAATTTATTACTTTGGATAATGGACTTACTATTCTTATTTATACGGATAATAGTAAGAGTACTAATCATGTGGAATTATATACTTTCTTTGGTGGTAATAATGGTGAATATGTTGATTATAATGGTAATACTAGGAGTATTAAACCTGGTACTGCTCATTTATTGGAACATTATATATGTGAAAATACAGTAGATGGAAATTTACTGGATAATTTAAGAAAATATAATATACTTAGTTGTAATGGTGGTACTAATAATGAGAATACTTCATATTTCTTTAATACTGTTACTAATTTTTATGAATGTTTAGAAACTTTTCTAAGGGGAATTTATAATATTTCTTTTACTAAGGAAAAACTTGATAAGACAAAAATGGCTGTTTATAGTGAGATTAGAGATGATAAAAATAATGAAAAAAATAAGATTATTGAAAAGAAAATAAATGGGTTGTTTACTATTAATAGAAAGACTTTGGGAAGTAGTGGTAGTGTTAAAAGTATTACTATTAAGGAAATTAAAGATGTTTATGATAATATTTATATTCCTTGCAATCAGTTTCTTGTTTTAGCGGGTAATTTTGATTATGATAAAACACTTAGTTTGGTTAAAAATATATATAAAGAGATTTCTTTTAAAAATGATAAAAGACTTTCTAAAGTTAGTGATGTTAAAAATGTTATAAAAAAGAGAACTATATATAAGAGTGATTATATTGATGAAGTTATTTTGACTTTTAAAATTGATGTTAGTAGTTTGTCTTGTTTTGATAAATATAAATTGGATTGGTATTTAAGTTTCTTTTTAGATATTAATTTTTCTAAATATTCAAAAATTAATGAATATATTAATAATTGTTCTGATTATACTGATGATATTTCTGCTTATTTATATTACTTTAATGGTTATTTTGTTATTGATGTAATCGCTTTTACTAAGAAGGTTAATGATTTTGAAAAACTTGTTTTATCTTCGATAAAAAATAGGGATAGTAGTGAAAGGGAAGTATTTGAACTTGTTAAGAAGGATGCTATTACTAGAATATCTGTTAGAAAGGATAGTATAAGTAGTTATGTTGCTCCTACTGAAGAGAATTACATTCGTTTTGGTTACTTAGATGATGATGATATTGATGTTATAGATAAGTTTAATTATAGTGAATATGATAAGATTATTAGTAATATTGATTTTACTAATTATAGTGTTTTTTATAGAAAGAAAAAATAGATTTATTGGTTTTGAGTGTGAATCTTTGTGTTTCACACTCTTTCTTTGAAGCTCTAGGAGTCTTCAAAGATAATCTAGAGCCTGATTATAAGTCTCTAGATTAAGTTTTTTTAATTCAATAATTTGAGTTGTATTTTTTCCTTGACAAAGAATTAATTGTGTAGTATGATTTAATTGTACTAGCACAAGTAGTACAATCATATATTGTTGTGAAAGGAGAAAATTATATGATAAAAATAGATAAACTATCTAAAAAATATGATAAAGATTATGTGTTAAAAGATCTTAGTTGTACTATTAAAGATAATTCTATTTATGGTTTAGTAGGTGCTAATGGTAGTGGTAAGTCTACACTTCTTAGAACTATTATGGGTATATATGATACTGATGGTGGTGATATTACTGTAGATGGTAGTAAGGTATATGATAATGATGTTATTAAACAGAAAATGGTTTTTGTTCAAGATGATTTATACTTTAATTCTAATTATACACTTATGGATACTGCTAGATACTATGAATCTATGTATAAGAATTTTGATATGAATTATCTTAAAGAACTTGCTAATATGCTTAATCTTAGCCTTAATAGGAAGATTAGTACTTTTTCTAAAGGTATGAAAAGACAGTGTGCTTTAATATGTGCTATTTCTACTAATGCTGATTATATGTTTTTTGATGAAACTTTTGATGGACTTGATCCGGTTATTAGAAATACTATGAAAAAGATTCTTATTAAACAAATGAATAAAAAGAATACTACAATTGTTATGACTAGTCATAATCTTAGAGAACTTGAGGATATTTGTGATAATTTGGGTCTTTTATATCAAGGAGGTATTTTGTTTGAGAGTGATGTTGATACTATTAAAACTAATATGTTTAAGGTTCAATTATCATTTGAAAAGAACTTTGATAAAGATGACTTTGAAGACTTTAATATCTTGAGTTTTAAGAAACAGGGTAGTGTGGCTACAATAATTATTAAAGATACTGACGGTAAAAGTAAGAAAAAAATTGAAAAGATGAAACCTTTAATACTTGATTATCTTCCACTTACTTTGGAAGAGGTATTTATATATGAAATGGAGGCTTTAGGATATGAGTTTAACAAGTTTGTTTAATTTTAATTATTTAAAAGAAAATATTAAGAAATCTAAAGCTATTATTCTTTTATGTATGTTATTACTTCCTACAATTGGCGGTATTATACTACTAGTGAAATGTAGTCAGGGTAGTAATTTTATGCCTAGTATATATGAAGTTAGTGGTCCGGTGTTATTTGGTATGTATCTTGTTCCAGTGATACTTTCAATTACTTTGTTTAGTTTTATATATAAAAGGGGTTCTATTGATTTTACACTTTCAATGCCTATTAATAAGAAACAAATATTTCTTACTAATACATTTGGTGGAATAATAATAATTCTTCTTATGCAAATTATTAATTTAATTATTACACTTGCTATTAGTTTGATATATAGTAATATGATTATTGATTATAAGATGTTATTTGATATATTTCTTATATATTCTATTTCTTATATCTTTGTATTTACTTCTTGTAATATAGCCGCTAGTGTTTCTTCAAATAAGATTACAACGATTGTTGTTACTCTACTTATATTATTTTTAGTTCCATTCGTTAGTACTTTTATTAAAACAGATGGATTTAATTATAGCAATTATGGCAATGCAAGAATTGAATGTCTTAATAAGGAATGTACACCAGTTATATATGAATGTAATAGTTTGAAATGTAAAAATGATAAAAGAAATAATATTTATACCGGCTATGTAAAAAGAGTAAGCGATAATAATTATACTATGCCTTATAAACTTATTGCAGGAGTATTTTTGGGAGAAGAATTTGATAGTGGTATAAATGTTTCTCTTCTTAAGATGGTATTTTTAATTATTGTTTATATTGCTGTTGGACTTGTACTTTTCATAAAGAAAAAATTTGAAATTGTTGGTACTTCTTTTAGAAGTGAGAGAGTTCATATTTTAGTTAGAACTTTAACTACTGTTCCTGTTGTTTGTGTACTATACGTAATAATTAAAAATCTTGGAGTTTCTAGTCATGATTCCTTTACAATAATACTTTTATTAGTACTTATATTTACTTATTTAATTATTTATGATTTGATTACTAGAAAGAGAGTTACTAATTTCTTTAAAATGGCTATATGTTTAGTTATTGTATCTAGTGCTGTGTGTATTGTTGGTGCTTTCTTTGATGATAAGGAAGAATTTGAAATTAAGGTAAATGATATTAAAGAAATCACCTTTGTGGATGATAATAATATTAATATTGCCTCTACTAAAAATAAAGATGTTATTAATTATGCTGTTTCATTACTTTTAGATGATGATCCTAGGGGAAATGTATATAATATATATCATATTAAAACTAAAGTTAAAGGTGATACATATAAATTTACGATATATGTTACTGAAGATGATTATAATTATATTAATAATAAGTTAGTAAATGATAAGGGATATTTAGAAACTTTAGAAGATTATAAAGATAGTAGAATCTTTGGTATTGGATATGATAATGGTTATACTGGTGTGAAGGAAAATAAAGAATTAACTAATATGGTCATTAATGAATATAAAAATAACCAGGATGTATTAAAAAATGTTGATTATAATGATGGATCACTTAATATTAGTTTATATATTTATGATAACTATGCTGTAAGAAATGTTGTTATTAATGTTATTGATAATAAGGATTTAGTACTTAATATACTAAAATATTATAATACTAAGACTAAAGAATATTTAAATAAGATGAATGATAATGATATTTATTATTATGGTATAAATGGTTATGGTGTTACTGATGGCTACTATAGTGAACTTTATTCTGAAATTGGTAAGTTTATTGTTGATAATATTGATGAAAATATTGATATTAATAAGAATTATAAATATATTACTATAAATAATGATTATGATAAAAATATATTTGTTACTAATAGGGTAGAAGAACTTGATAAAATTATGGAAAAGTATGTTAATGACAATGATGACGACATTAGTGATGCTGAGATTGCTAGGGTGATGTAGATGAAACAGATTATGATTAATTTGGATTATCAAAGTAGAACTCCTATATACGAGCAAATAGTAAATGGTATTGAGAAGTATGTTGCTGTTGGAATACTTAAGGAGAAGGTTCAAATTCCTTCGATTAGAGAGATGGCTAGTAATTTAGGTATTAATCCTAATACTGTTAAGAAGAGTTATGACATATTAGAAAATAGGGGGGTTATTACTACGATTAGTACTAAAGGTACTTTTATATCAGAAAATACTAAGAAAACTACTAATGATAAGATAGATAGAGAAATTGAAAATATAAAGAAAAAAATATCTGAACTTACTAGGATGGGAATTAGTTTTGATGAAGTAATAGAAAGGATAAAGAAATGAAAATATTAGAAGCTGATAATTTGTGTAAGAATTATGGTAAAGGTAGTACTTTGGTTAAAGCTATTGATAATGTTTCTTTTACTGTTGATGAAGGAGACTTTGTAGCAATAGTTGGTTCTTCAGGTAGTGGTAAGTCAACGCTTTTACATATATTAGGTGCTGTTGATAAACCTACTAGTGGAAAGGTTATTGTGGGTGGTACTGATGTGTTTAAACAAAAAGATGATGCACTAGCAGTCTTTAGAAGAAGAAAAGTAGGACTTATTTATCAGTTTTATAATTTAATACCAATACTTAATGTTGAAGAGAATATGACTCTTCCTATATTACTTGATGGTAGAAAGGTTGATAAAGATTATTTAAAAGAACTTATAGATATTCTTGGTCTTGAAAGAAGAGTTAATCATTTACCTAATGAGCTTTCTGGAGGCCAACAACAAAGAGTTTCTATTGGAAGAGCACTTATATCTAAGCCGGATATAATACTTGCTGATGAACCTACTGGTAATTTGGATTCTAAGGCTAGTAAAGAGATTATAGATTTACTTAAAATTTCTAATAAAAAATATCATCAAACTATTATTATGATTACACATGATATGAATCTTGCTAAAGAGGCTAATAGAATAATTACTTTAGAAGATGGACATATAGTTAAGGATGAGAAGATAAAATGAGTATTTTGAATGACTTAACTATAAAGAACTTAAAACTTAATAAAAAAAGAACTATAGTTACAATTGTTGGTATTATTTTATCAACTGCTTTGATGGTAGGAATAGGACTATTATTCTCTTCTTTTCAAGATTATATGATTAGAGAAACTATTAGTTATAATGGTAAATATGAGGCTGAGTATGGTGATGTATCTTTAGATAAATTAAATAGTATTGATAAGAAAGATTTCAGCTATTTTTATCAAAAGCCTATTGGTTTTAGTAAGTTTGATTCTGCTAATGAATATAAACCATATATTTATATTTCAAGTGTTGATAAGGAATATTTTAATGAACTTCATTTGATTTCTGGTAGATTTGCTGAAAATGATAGTGAACTTGTTATATCTAATCATATTAATACTAATGGAGGAGCTTCTTATAAAATTGGAGATATTATTACATTAAAGTATGGTGAAAGAGTAATTGAAGGCGTTAATACTTTGGCTAATAATGAGTACTATGAAGAAGAAACTCTTAATATTGTTGGTGAGAAAACTTATACAATAGTTGGTATAGTAGAAAGAAGTAATTTTGAAGATTATTCTGCTTCAGGGTATAGTACTTTTACTCTTGATATGAATGATAAAGATGGAACTGCTAATGTATTTGTTATGTTTAATAATAAGAAAAAAATTATTAAACAATCAGAAGACTTGGCTAAGAAGTTAGGTTATAATAATGCTATATCTTATAATAGTACACTTCTTGCTTTATATGGTGAAAGTACTTATGGTAATATAATGAAATCAATGATTACTATGATAGTTATTATGTTATCGTTAGTCTCTATTGGCTGTATAGTGGTTATTTATAATTCTTTTGCTATTTCTGTAATGGAAAGAAAAAAAGAGTTTGGATTGCTTTCCAGTATAGGAGCTACGAAGAAGCAACTTTCATATACAGTATTTTTTGAAGCACTTATCGAGGGTATTATAGGAATAATACTTGGAATCTGTGGGGCTTATATTGGTATTGGAACAGTAATACTTATTATAAATAATTTAATTGGTGATATTTTAGTATTAAAACTTAATTTAGTTACTAATATAGTGTTTATTATTATACCAGTTATATTTATGATACTTGTTATATTTATATCTGCTTTAGTACCTTCGAGAAGAGCTGCTAAAGTGTCTCCAATTGAGGCAATCAGACAAAATGATGATATTAAAATTAATAAGAAGAAGATTAAAACTGGCAAGCTTGTTAATAAATTATTTGGTATAGAAGGAGAGATTGCTCTTAAAAATATTAAGAGAAATAAGAAGAAGTATAGAGTTACGATTGTTAGTTTATTTATTAGTATTGTATTATTTATATCGTTTTCTTCTTATATGAATTATACTATTGATACTGCAAGTAGTGTGATGGGTGAAGTGCCTTATGATTATCAGATTAGTTATTTTGGTGATGATAATGATATAGATGCATTAGATAAAATTAGTGAGATTATTAAGAGTAATGATGTTAAAGAATATGTTTCTTATAGTGCTAGTAATTTATCTATAATTGGTAATTATATTTATAGTGATGAATATCTTGATTTTTATAAGAGTGCTTATGGTGATGATGGCATAAAGGCTTTAACTAATTTAAAATATCAATATATTTCTATCTATATTTTAGATGATATTTCTTATAATAAGTATAAAGAATTAATTGGTTTAGATAAGGATAGCGTTATTTTACTTAATAAATTTAAAGGCGTAAGCTATGGTAATAATAAAAGAGTTAATTATGATATTCCAGTAATTAACAATGGTGATATTAATATTAAGATATGTAATTTTGATGATAATGATGAAGATGTGGATACTACTAAATATTGTAATAAGAAAATAGATAATATTTTTATTACTAATAAGTCTTTTGATTTGATTGAAGAGTTTTCTTATATGAGTGATTTTAAACTTATTGTTAATAAGAAGTTATATGATAATATATCTGATAGTGGTACTCATTATACACAGTATAATATTATAAGTGATAATACTGATAATATTGATAAATTAACAAAAGAATTAGATAAGTATGATAATGTTAATTATACTAATGTTAAAGAATCAATGAAACAAGCTAATAATATGATTCTTGTTGTCAAGATTCTTATGTATGGTTTTATAGGATTAATTACTTTAATAGGTGTTACTTCTGTATTTAATACTATTTCTACAAGTATGGCGCTTAGAAAAAGAGAGTTTGCTGTTCTTAGAAGTATAGGACTTACAAGAAAAGGATTTAATAAAATATTATTTTTTGAAAGTTTATTCTTCGGACTTAAATCTTTAATATATGCTATACCAGTGAGTCTTGGAGTAACTATCATCATACATTATGCTCTTGCAGATATGATGAGTATAAATAGTATTGTTATTCCTTGGAAGGCTATTATTATATCAATTGTTTCGGTATTTGTAATTGTACTTCTTACTATGATGTATAGTACAAGTAAGATAAAGAAACATAATATTATTGAACAAATTAGAGAAGAAAATATTTAATAAAAATACTTTCTTTTTCTTTTGATATGATATATAATTATGGTAGAGAGGAGTGAAAAATATGGCTAAATTTTGTCCTAATTGTGGAAGTGAAATGATTGATGAGGCCGCAATGTGTGTTAAATGTGGTACTATGGTAGGGGAAAACAATACTAATAAAAATAATGAAGAAAAACCTACTGCAAGTGGTGAAAAGAAAAAAGGATTACCTGCTTGGGCTATTGTTTTGATAGTTTTAGGTGGCTTAGGATTATTAGTTGTTATTGCTATTATAGTTTTTGCTGTTATCGGAATTAATGCTCTTAAGAAAGTAGACCCAAATGAAATAAAGGATAAACTTAATGATTACATAGAAGAAAATACTGATTCTACTTTATATGGTACTATAGGTGATACTTTAACAGATGGAAGTCTTAGTTTAACTTTAACTGGGGCTTATAAATATGATTCTATTGGAGAAGGCTACTTTGTTAATACACCTGCTGAAGGTAAAGAATACTTGGTATTATTCTTTGATATAGAAAATATTTCAACAGAAAGTGAATATGTTTCATATTATGATTTTGAGGGTTATGTTGATGATGTAGCTTGTGATATTACAGGTATACTTGGTGATATAGAAGGTATTAGTGATTTAGCAGCTGACTTAGCGCCTAGCAAAAAAGCACAAGGATTTGTGGCATTTGAAGTTAATAAAAATTGGGAAAATTTTGAAATACATTATAAGGAATTTCTTGGTGATAGAACTTTAGTATTTAAAGTTAGTAATATAGAAGGTGCTTAAATGCATCTTTTTTTCTTTCTTTTTTTTATATAATAGTATATAATGTTATTAGGAGGATAAATTATGAATGTAACAGATATTGTTATTTTGATTGCCTTAGCACTAGGAGCAATTGGTGGATTTAAATCTGGAGTTATAAAAAAGACTGCTAATTTTGTTGGTATATTTATTATCATTATTTTGTCATTTTATTTAAAAAACTATTTATCGGTTATTATGTATGAAAATTTACCATTTATTAACTTTGGAGGTTTTATAAAAGGAATAGAGGCTATTAATATTTTGTTCTATGAAGTACTTGCTTTTGTTATTGTATATTCCTTGCTTTATTTAGTTTTTAAAGTGGTACTTATGTTAACTGGTTTAATAGAAAAAATACTTAAGGCTACAGTTATACTTAGTATTCCTTCAAAAATACTTGGTATATTTGTTGGTATAATAGAAATGTATGTTTATGTATTCTTAATTTTAGTAGTTATTACTTTACCGATTATAAATATTCCTTATATTAGAGATTCTAAAATAGCTAATTTTATGTTAGATAAAACACCGATATTATCTAAGGTTTCAGAAGAAATGGTTGATACATATGATGGCGTTTACAAAATAGTAAAGGAAAAAGATAATAAGAATAATGAAGAATTAAATGATGAGGTAATTAAATTATTATTAGATAAAAAAGTTATTACTAAAGAGTCTTTAAGTAAACTTATTGATAGAAATAAAATTCATATTAAAGATGAAAGTATATTAGATTAGGAGGTTTGTTATGGGTTTAATACATTATGAAAATGATTTTTCTTCTTTAATTAAAGATAAAGCAGTCGCTGACTTTTATGCTACTTGGTGTGGTCCTTGTAAGATGTTTGGTCCAGTATTTGAGGATGCTTCTAAAGAAAATGAATTTAACTTTATTAAACTTGATGTTGATAAATATTCAGATATTGCAAGGGAATATGGTGTTATGTCAATTCCAACGATTATATTATTTGAAAATGGTAAAGAAGTTAAGAGGTTTACTGGCTTTATGAACAAAGAAGAATTTGTCAAATTTTTGAAATAGTTTTGGAACTATTTCTTTTTTTTAATTCAAAACTATTGTTTTTTTTATAAAAATCTGCTATTATTAATTTATGATAGAAGAGAGGAGATAAGTAAATGGAAAAAGAAGATAAGAGAGGAATATTTTTTGGAGTAATTGGAGTACTTACTTTAATTGTTGCTATAATTGGTGCATCATTAGCATACTTTTCTATTAATGCTAAAAGTGAAGATAATGCTTTAACGGTTAAAGCTGCTACTGTAAAAATAGTTTATGAAGATGGTGACAAATTAAATGTAACTAATATTATACCTTCAGATCAAACTATAGCTCTTAGAACTTTCACTAGAACTGGTGAAGATGATGGTCAAGGTGGTACATATAAAACTTGTATAGATGATAAGGGATTTACAGCTTGTGGGTATTATGATTTTACTTTAACTAATGATGGACCTACTGAAATGGAAATTATTGCTAAAGTAATTCCTACTGCCTTAGTAAAAGAAGAAAAGAATGAGCAAGGTGAAGTTACTACTGAAGGTGAGATACCATTTAAACATTTAAAATTTGTTTTATACGATAGAACTGGTATTTCTGGAGAATTTGATAATGGTTCTAGTATAGTTTATACTGGTACTATTCCATATAGTGAAGTTTCTGGAGAATATACAGAATTTAGTTTACTTGGTGCAACAGGTGATGAAACAATGAAAATAGCTGGAGGTCATACTACAAAAAATCTTCGTTTATTTGTTTGGCTTGACGAAGCTGGTGCTGATAATGATGCTGAACAAGGTGCTACATTTAAAGGTACTGTTAATGTTGAAGTTAAAGGTGCTAAAAAAACTATTACTGGTGAAGCTACTCAATAATAAAATTAAAAGCAATTTAAGTATTGCTTTTTTTTGATGTTTTTGGTATTATTATACTAGGAGATTGATGATATGAATAATAGTAAAAGTAGGACAGATATATTTTATTTTATTGTTTTGATTCTTACACTACTTATAATGATTGTCGGAGTAACTTTTACTTATTTTTCTTTGATTGCAAGTGAAAAAGAGGATAGCACAAAGATCAAAACTGGTACTTTGGCTATTAATTATATAGATGGTATTGCTATTGATACTTATGCACTTATGCCTATTAATGAGCCTAATTTAAGTACTAAGTATTCTGTATATAAAAAGAGTTTTTCTGTTAAGAGTACTGGCACTTTAGATCAAACACTTAATATATCTATGTTTGTAACTGATAATGATTTTGATGATAAGGCACTTAGTTATGCTTTGTATGATAGTACGGGTTATAAAATATCTAAAAATAGTATTCCTAAAACTGGTGATATATTAATTGGTTCTAATATTTATTTGAAGAGTAATGAGAAAAAAACATTTACTGTTTTAATATGGCTCCAAGAAAATAATAAAAATCAAGATTATGAGATGGGTAATACTTTTAAGGGCGGATTTAATATAGATGCTAGTCAAATAAAATACCAATAATGACTAGTTTTTTTCTTTTAATTATATTATAATTGTTATGGAGGCTACTTATATGAATGGAAAAAGAATAAAAGTTAATGATTTTAAATTTAAATATGGACAAGAGACTATATTTATTAATGTATTTGGAGCTTTTAAATATAAGAAAAATAACAATAAGTATGTTATTTATAGTTATGATAATAGTAAATTATATTATGGTTCTTTATTTATAAGAGATAATGAACTTGTTATAATGCTATCTAAAAATGATGGTGAGAATTTAATCAATAAGTTTTTAGATGATATTTTGACTGGTAATAGCGATAGTGATTTTGAAGTTATTTCACTTGATAAAATAATTAGTGCTCAAATAATTGATGAAGGTGTTATTAACAAAAAAATTGATATCAATAAACTTGATGAATTAACTATACCGAAGAAGAAGGCTTCAGAAGTAGTTAATGAAAATAAAAAGAAAAAAAGAATATCAATATCTGGAATATTTTTTGCATTATTTATAGTTGTTGTAGTGGCTTTCTTCTTTTTTAATCCAGAAGTTATTGTGGGAAAAGATAAGAACTATGTTTGTGATAGAGAATATAATCATAATGTTTTATATGTTTTTGTTAAAGAGGAAGTTAAACTTACTTTCAGTGGTAAAGGTAAAATTAAAAACTCAGTTGTAACTAATAATTATATCTTTAATAGCGATAGTAGGTATAATAAGTTTAAAAACAATGGTGAATTTTATAAATATATGAATGAAGGGGATACTTATAAGTTTATTGATGAAGAAAAGACTTATAGAGTTATGTCTAATATTAAAGATTTGAGAGAGTATTTTTCCTCTGAAGATGAAGATTCAATATTAGAATATTATAATGAAAAAAACTACAAATGTAAAAAAATAGAAAAAGAGTGATAGATATGAATTTTTATTTATTATATGGAACTGACACCTCTATTATTGGTAGGGAAATTGATATTATTAAAGAAAAATTATCTATTTCAGATAATGATGTTATTTATTATAATATAGAAGATATTCAGAATGTTGTAGATGAAGCACTTACTATTTCTATGTTTTCTGCTAATAAACTTATTGTTATTGATAGTACTATTTATTTATCACAAAAGAAAGATATTGAAAATATTAATTTACTTGAGAATTATTTTAATAACTATAATTCTAATAGTTATTTAGTATTTGTATCTAATAGTGATACTATTGACTCTAGAAAGAAATTGGTAAAGTTTATTAATAGTAATGGTACTACAAAAAAGGTAGAGGCTAATAATGAATATTTAAGTGATTATGTTAATGATTATTTAAAGAAAAAGAATTATAAAATGAGTAGCATGGATATTAATATTTTTATTAATAGAGTTGGTAATAATATTGATAATATTAAAAATGAACTTGATAAACTTATGTTATATAAAATAGATGATAAAGTTATTAATAATAGTGATATTATGCTTCTTACGGAAGAGAATACTGATAATAGTGTTTATGATTTAGTTAGTGCACTATTAAAGAATAATAATAGTAAGGCTATTAAACTATATAAAGATTTTGTTATGAATGGTATAGATCTTAATCAGATAATTGCTATTATTGCTAGTCAAATAAGATTATTGTTTCAAGTTAAAAGACTTTATAATAGTGGTAAATCTAATGATGAGATAGCTAAAATATTGGAGTTTAAAAGTGTATATAGAGTTAAGTATTTGCTTAGTGATAGTTATTATTATAGCGAGGATACTTTGATTAAGTATTTGTCTAAACTATCTAATATTGATAGGGATATTAAAATTAATAATATTGATGGCAATATACTATTAGAACTTTTTATTGCAGGTAAAGATTATTAAAAAAAGTATGCTGCTTGTTACATACTTTTTTTTATGTTTGATAATATATTTTGTTTTTCTTCTTTATTTGAATTATTCCATAGTAATTCAAATAATACTCCAAGGCCTATTAAAGGATCATCTTCGTGTGAGGATATAGAGTCTTCGATGGAATTTTTTATATCATCAATACTAGAATCTTTAAAGTTACTGATGATATATTTTCTTATATCTATATTATTCATTTTATCACCATTAATATAATGGCATAATATTTGATGTTTTATTCATTGTAATTTAAATATTACTATGTTATTATATTGGTGGTGATGTTATGTCTATATATATTCATATTCCTTTTTGTAATAGTATTTGTACATATTGTGATTTTTGTAAAATATTTTATGATAAGAAATATATTAATGATTATTTAAATAATTTAGAACAAGAAATTAAAGTGAGATATAAAAGTGAAATTGTTAATACTATTTTTATTGGTGGTGGTACTCCAAGTAGTTTAGATGATGAAGAAATGATTAGGTTAATGAATATTATTGAGATATTTAAACTTAATGATAATTATGAATTTACTGTTGAATGTAATATTGAATCTATTACCGAAAATAAACTTAAGATAATGAAAAAATATGGAGTTAATAGAATTAGTATCGGAGTAGAATCTTTTGATAATAGTATTATTAAATTACTTGGAAGAAATCATACGAAGAAGGATGTATATAATAAGATGGAAATAGTAAAAAGATATTTTAGTAATATTAACATAGACTTGATATATGCTGCATATGATGATATAAATATTTTGAAAAGTGATATTGATTGTTTTTTAAAACTTGATATTCCACATATTTCTACTTATAGTTTAATAATTGAAGATAATACTATGTTAAAAATTAATGGAATGAAAAATATCGATGAAGATATCGACTATGAGATGTATAAGTATATAGAGGATGCTCTTGAGAAGAATAATTATATTCATTATGAGATTAGTAATTATGCTAAGAATGGATATCAATCTAAACATAATTTGGTATATTGGAATAATGAAGAATATTATGGATTTGGTTTATCTAGTACTAGCTACATAAATAATGAGAGAATAACTAATACTAAGAATTTAAGAAAATATTTAAATGGTGAATATCTAGATACTTCTGTTTATGAAGATAAGGATATTAGGATGGAAAATGAAATTATGCTTGGACTTAGAAAGCTTGATGGTATAGATTTAGACAGATTTAAAGAAAAGTTTAATGTATCTTTAGAAGATATATATAATATTGATAATTTAGTTAGAAATGGATATTTGATAAGAGATAATAATTGTATTAAAATTGATAAGAAGTATATGTATATATCTAATGAAATTATTGTTAGGATACTTGAATAAAGTATTCTTTTGTGATAGAATATTAATTCATGAAAAGGAGGGTTTATTATGGAAAATAAAGATGATATTTTAAAAGGGTTATATGGTATAAAAGAAGAACTTTCTAAAGAAATATTTGAGTTAGAAAATAAATTATATTTAACTAGATGTTCTTTAGATGATATTAATGATGAAATATGTAAGATTGGTGGACATTGTTTTGGTGATTGGAAACAAGTTATTAATCCTAATTGGATTAATGATGAAAATGGTAATAAAGTATATTGTTATAAGAGAGTATGCAGTATTTGTGGTAGAGAAGAAATTGCTTTTGATATAAATGATACAAAGATACTTAGTAAAAAAAAATAATAGTTCAATATTTATTTGGACTTTTTCTTTACTTATTTACTTAAATATTTTATAATTATTATGTGAGGTAGATGTTATGGAAAAATTTATAAAGTTTATTACTAATGAGAAATTTTATTTACCAATTGTTTATATAGTTGTTGGCCTTATATTATATTTGGTAATAGAAAAAGTTATTAATAGAATATCTAAGGGACATATTGGTAATAGTGGTAAAGATAAGAGAAAGGACACTATTATTAATTTAGGAAGAAGTATATTTAAATATTTAATACTTATATTTATAGTTCTTGGAATACTTAAAATATATGGTATTGATACTACAAGTATTATTGCTTCTTTAGGTGTATTTGCTGCGGTTATTGGCCTTGCTTTTCAAGATATTATTAAGGATTTATTAGCGGGAGTAGCAATACTATTTGATAATAAATATGCTGTTGGTGATACTGTATCAATTAATGGATTTCAAGGTACTGTAATTGAGTTTGGACTTAGAACTACTAAAATTAAGGCTTTTACAGGAGAAGTTAAATCTATTGGTAATTCTTCTTTTAGTGAGGTTATTAATTATAATTTGTCTAATTGTGATATTTTTCTTAAACTTAATGTTGCTTATAATACTGATATTGATAAATTAGAGAAGGTTTTGGAAAGTATGAGAGAAGATATTCTTAAAATTGAAAATGTTAAAGATTATAAACTACTAGGAGTAGATGAATTAGGGGATTCTAGCATTGTATATGCAGTTGATATTACTTGTAAGGCTATGACTAATTATGCAATTAAAAGAGAAGTATTAAAAATGATAAAGAAGAAATTTGATAGGGAGGGAATTAATATTCCATATACTACAGTGGATGTTAATATTAGAAAATAAATATGGATAAAGTTAGTTATTTTAATAAAGAATATAGTTATATTAAAGATAAAAAAAAGAGAGATGACTTAAAGTATTTAGTTAGTGAACTACCTGATTACTTTTTTGAAATACCGGCTTCAAGTACTGGTAAATATCATCCAGAGTTTGCTGGTACTAAGAATGGACTAGTTAAACATACTAAAGTTGCTGTTCGTATAGCCAAGGAACTTTTAGATAATCCTGGAATTAATAGTTTTTCGCAAAATGAAAAAGATATTATTTTGATGGCTCTTACTCTTCATGATGGATTAAAAAAAGGTAATCCTGAAGAAAAATATACGAGATTTGATCATCCTTTACTAGCGGCTTCTTTTGTTAAGAAACATAAGGATAAATTATCTTTAAGCGATGAGGAACTTAACTTAATGACTAGGGTAATATCTTCGCATATGGGAATTTGGAACAAGGATTTTAATGATAATGAAGTATTACCAGTTCCTAAAGATAAGTATGAAAGATTTGTTCATTTATGTGATTATTTATCAAGTAAAAAGTTTCTTAATGTAGATTTTGATGGTATTGATATTAAGTATTGACTTCTAATGAGGAGTCTTTTTTCATACTATTTATTAGTGATATTATGAAAATGAGATACTTGTTTATTCCAATGATTATTATATCTTTAATGTTATGGATAATTGATATAGATAAAGATGTTTTGGTTAATAAGGAAATTATTAACGATAATATAGAAATTAATTATCCGTATTTTAATGATAATAAAATAGATAATTTTATTAATGAATATTTAGATAGATATAAAGATAAAAATGGTATTATTGATTATGATTATGATAATAATGATAATAAATATTATGTTGTATTTTATAAATATTTTTTTGATAGTAATATCTATAGTTATGATTTAGATTCTTTTATGATTGATTTGGATAGTAGTACCATAAGTATGGTATATACGGAGGTGTTTAATTATGATATTATTACTAATAAAAAAATAAATAGTAGTGATAAATTAATTGCTCTTACTTTTGATGATGGACCTAATTATAATACTGGTAAAGTACTTGATGTACTTGCTAAATATAATGTTAAGGCTACTTTCTTTGTACTTGGCAGTAAGGCAAAAGATAATAAAAAAATATTGAAAAGAGAATATGATAGTGGAATGGAAATAGGCAATCATACGTTTAATCATTTGCTATTAACTAAATATAAAGAAAATGTTATTAAAGATGAAATAGATAAAACTTCTTCGGTTATATTTGAAGTTACTGGTAGATATCCTAAATTATTAAGACCTAGTTATGGTGTCTATAATAATATAGTAAAAAAAATAGGTAATATGCCTATTATTATATGGGATATAGATACTTTAGATTGGAAATATCATAATTCTAAAAGAATTGCCAGTAGGGTAATTAACAAAGTCAAGGATGGGGATATTATTTTAATGCATGACATATATAGTGCTACTGCAAATAGTTTAAATATTATTATTCCTGAACTTCAAAATAAAGGATATACTTTTGTTACTATACCTGAATTATTTTATTATAAAGAAATTACTTTAGAAAAAGGAATGGTATATGGTTATGCTAGATAATTAACATAAGTTATCTGGAATTAACTTACTTATATATTTTAATATACTATTTTTAGTATATTTTTTTTGGATTTTTAATGTATTCTAGACAAATACTTATAACACCATTTGCATAAAAATAGTAATTATTTCTGATGGTATTTCTTCATTATATAATGGGTGATTTTTAATATTTTCGGCAATATTTTTTAAAATAGTATCGTGAAATATATTGCTAGCAATGTTATTATTATTGTTACTTTTTTCAAGGTCATGAAATAATGAAAATAGTAGGTCATACTTATCATTAAAATTATTATAAAATGTTGATCTATTAATATGTGCTTCTTTACATACATCCGATACTTTTATTTCTTCAAATGATTTGTTTTTCATAGTTATTAATAACCCTTTATAAAGATTATTTTTTGTTTTAATTATTCTTTGATCCAAAATATACCACCTAATTATAGTATATTATATTGAATATTTAACAAATGTAAAGAGTTTTAAAGTTTTCCTTTACAAAGAAATTGTTTTGTTATATAATTATATTGGCTTTTTGTAAGGAAGTGATATTATGGCTTATATCAGTAATGAAATTATTAATGAAATAAGGAATAAGACTGATATAGTAGAGGTGGTATCAAGATATGTTAATCTTACAAAGACTGGTAAAAACTATATTGGGGTGTGTCCTTTTCATGATGATCATTCTCCTAGTATGAGCGTTAGCCCTGAAAAGCAAATATATACTTGTTTTTCATGTGGTGCTTCAGGCAACGTATTTACTTTTGTGTCAGATTTTGAAAAAATATCTTTTTCTGAGGCAGTTAAATTACTTGGAGAAAAAGTTGGTATTAATGTATCAAATGATATAAAAGTTAATACTAAGAGAGATGAATATTTTGATATATATGATTTGGCTAGTAAGTTTTATCAAAATAGTCTTAATAGTAGTTTGGGTAAGAATGCTATAGAATATTTAGAAAATAGGCATCTTGATAAAGAAACTATTAAGAAATTTGGTATAGGCCTTTCTATTCAAAAGGTATCACTTACTAAATATCTTACTAATAAAAAATATTCTTTAGATAAACTTATTGATATAGGTCTTACTAATGATAATGGTAATGATATATTTGTAAGTAGAATTATGTTTCCTATATGGGGTTTAAGTGGTAATGTTGTTGCTTTTTCTGGTAGAATATATAATACCAAAGATAATTCTAAGTATATAAATACTAAAGAGACTGATAACTTTAAAAAAGGTAAAATATTATATAACTATCATATAGCTAAAGAATATTTAAAGAAAAATGATACTGTTATTATAATGGAAGGACAAATGGATGTTATTAGGGCTAGTACTGTCGGTATTAATAATTGTATAGCTACAATGGGTACTGCACTTACTAAGGATCATAAAATGGTGCTTAAGAATATGGCAAAAAATATCATTTTATGTTTTGATGGTGATGCCGCTGGTGAAAAGGCAACACTTAGTGCTATAGAACTACTAGAGGATACTGGGGTTAATATTAAAATAGTTAGACTTCCTAATAATATGGATCCTGATGAGTATATTCTAAAAGAAGGTAAAGATAGTTTCTTATATCAAATTAAGTCTGCTATGACTTTAATTGATTATAAGATGGAAATATTAAAAAAAGATAAAGATTTTAGTAATATAAAAGAAATATCTTCTTATATTAATATAATGTTAAAAGAATTAGTTAATGAAAAAGATGATATTGTTGTAGAACTTAATTTGAAGAAATTATCTGATAATTTTAATATTGATTATAATACTATTAAAGAAAAATATGATAGTATAAAAAAAAGTAACAATAATAATAAGATGATTGTTAAAGAAGAAAAAACTAAAAAGGTTTATGATAAATATGGAATGGCAGAAAATTATTTAATTTATTATATGTTTAAAGATAATATGGTTATTAATATGGTTGAAAATAAGGTTGGATACTTTCCAACAAAAAATATTAGAGAATTATCTAATGAAATTATTTACTATTTTCATAAATATGGTATAATAAATGTCGCTGATTTTATTAGTTATATATCTGATAAAGAAGAAATACTTAAGACTTTAAAAGATATTTTTGCTATGAATATCAAAGATGACTTTCAAGAAAGAGAAATTGAAGATTATATTTTTGTTGTAAATGAGTATCATAAAGAAGTGAAGATAAATGATTTAAACAAAAAATTAAAAGAAGAGAAAGATCCTTTGAAGCAAGCAAAAATAATTGAAGAGATAATGAAGTTAAGGGGAGTGAATAAAAATGGTACCAGAAATTAAAGATTTTGAGCAAAGAAAAGAAGCACTAATTAAAAAAGGTAAAGAACTTGGTTTTATTACTTATGAAGAGATTGCCGAAGAATTAAAAGGTCTTGATGTAAGTAGTGATTTACTAGATGAACTATATAATGCTTTTATGGAAAATGATATAAGTGTTATATCTGAAACTGATCTAGACGATGATTCTGGTGAAGAAGATACTGGGGGTAATTTAGAGGATATTCTTAAGGATAATACAATAGCTAAAGAACTTACTATTAATGATCCAGTTAGAATGTATTTAAAAGAAATAGGTAAGATAAGTCTACTATCACTTGATGAAGAAACTGAGTTATCTAAGAGAATTGCTGAAGGTGATGAAACTGCAAAAAATAGACTTGCTGAATCTAACTTAAGACTTGTTGTTTCTATAGCTAAGAGATATGTTGGTAGAGGAATGTTATTTCTTGATTTAATTCAAGAGGGTAATATAGGACTTATGAAAGCAGTTGAAAAGTTTGATGCTGAAAAAGGATATAAATTTAGTACTTATGCTACTTGGTGGATTAGACAAGCTATAACTAGAGCCATTGCTGATCAAGCTAGAACTATTAGAGTGCCAGTACATATGGTAGAAACTATTAATAAATTATCTAGATATCAAAGACAGCTTACTCTTGAACTTAATAGAGAGCCTACTGATGAAGAGCTTGCTAAGAAAATGGGTATGTCTCCAGATAAGGTAAGAGAAGTTATTAAAATAGCACAAGATCCAGTATCTTTAGAGACTCCTATTGGTGAAGAGGAAGATTCTCATTTAGGAGACTTTGTACCTGATGAAAGTAATATGTCTCCGGAGGACTTTACAATACATGAAATGTTGAAAGAGGAAATTGGCGATGTACTTCTTACTTTAACTGAAAGAGAAGAACAAGTACTTAGACTTAGATTTGGTTTAGATGATGGTTCTCCTAAAACACTTGAGGAAGTTGGTCAAATGTTTGGCGTTACAAGAGAAAGAATTAGACAAATTGAAGCAAAAGCATTAAGAAAATTAAGACATCCTTCAAGAAGTAGAAAGTTAAAGGACTTCTTAAATGAATAAGTTATCTAAAAGACTAGAAGTAGTTGCTAGTTTTGTAAATGATAATTCTAAAGTAATTGATATAGGCTGTGATCACGGCCTTTTATCTATTTATTTAGTAAATAAATATAAAAATGTTAAAGTAATTGCTAGTGATATTAATGAAAATGCTCTTAGTAGTGCTATTACTAATATAAAAAAAGAAAAACTAGAGAATAGAATAGAAACTAGACTTGGCAGTGGACTTGATGTAGTAAAAGCTGATGAAATTGATACTATTGTGATAGCAGGTATGGGAGCAAATACAATAGTAGGCATCTTAAAATATAGTACTTCTAAATTAAGTAATGTTAATGATATTATTATTCAAAGTAATACTGATTTATATTTTCTTAGAAAGAATATTACTAGTCTGGGTTATTATATTGAAGATGAAATTTTAGTAGAAGATAAGAATATTATATATACTGTTATTAAGTTTAATAAAGGTAAGAGAAGATATAATTATAAAGAATTATATTTAGGACCGGTACTTACTACTAAGAATGATGATTTATTTAAAAAGAAATGCAATAAAGAATTAACTACTTTAAAACTAATTCTTAAAAATATTAATAGTGGTCATTATTTATATAGGTTAAAAATTAAAAGAAATATAAAGATATTAGAAGATGTTTTAAAGCATTAATAATATCTTTTTTTAGTATGCATATTTTGCTTCTATATGATAGATATGGTTGATATATTTATTTGAGACAATATTATTGGCTCAAATAAACACTTTAGTACATTAGAACTAAAGTGAAAAATGAGAAAAATAAGAAATAAATATTTACTAATTTCATATAATATGGTAATATATTATTGGCTTTTCAAAAAATATACACAAATATTGATTTAATTATTCGAGTGCCTAATATAAGGTGGATATTAAAGAAGAGATATTTGGAAGAAAAAACGAAAGGAGATATGATAATTATGACAGTAGTATCTATGAGCTATTTGTTAGAAGCAGGAGTTCACTTTGGTCATCAGACTAAAAGATGGAATCCTAAAATGAAAGAGTATATATTTAACTCTAGAGATGATATTTATATCATTGACTTACAAAAGACAGTAGAAAAAATGGAAGAAGCTTATGCTGCTTTAAATAAGATTGCTGCTGATGGTGGAAAAGTACTTTATGTTGGTACTAAGAAACAAGCACAAGAAGTATGTAAAGAAGAAGCTGAAAGAAGTAATATGTACTATGTTACTGAGAGATGGTTAGGAGGTACTTTGACTAATTTTAAAACTATTAGAAGAAGAATTAATCGTCTTGAAGAAATTGAAAAGATGGAAAAAGATGGTACATTTGAAAAACTTCCTAAGAAAGAAGTAGTAGGACTTAAGAAGGAATATGAAAAGTTAAATAAGAACTTATGTGGTATTAGAGAAATGACTAAGTTACCTGAAGCTGTTATTATTGTTGATTCTACTAAAGAATATAATGCAATAAGGGAGGCTAGAAAACTTGGTATACCAGTATTTGGTCTTATTGATACTAATTGTGATCCTGATGATGTCGATTATGTATTGCCTGCTAACGATGATGCTGTTAGAAGTATTAAGGTTGTACTTGGTGCTTTAACTAATGCTATTATTGAAGCTAATGGTGGTACACTTGTTGATTATGTAAGTGAAGATGATAAAAAAGTTTCTAAAGAAAAAACTCCTAATAAGAAGGAGAAAAAAGAAGCAAAAGAAACTGAAGAAGTTAAAGATACAAAGCCAGTTAAACAAGAAGTTAAAAATGAAAAGCCAGAATTAGACTTAAATATTTTAACTGTTGCTGAACTTAGAGACCTTGCTAAGAAAAAAGAAGTTAAAGGTTATTCTAAGATGAAAAAAGAAGAATTAATTGAAAATTTAAAATAAGGAGGAATACTATGATTACTGCAAATATGGTAAAAGAGCTTAGGGAACAAACTGGAGCAGGTATGCTTGATTGTAAGAAGGCTCTTACTGAAACAAATGGTAATATGGAAGAAGCTGTTACTTGGCTTAGAGAAAAAGGTATCAGTAAAGCTGCTAAAAAACAAACTAGAATAGCTGCTGAAGGACTTGCTCTTGCTAAAGTTGAAGGTAATAAGGCTGTTATAGTAGAAGTTAACTCTGAAACTGACTTCGTTGCTAAAAATCCAGAATTTACTGGTTTAGTTAATGATATTGCTACTGCTATTTTGGGTAGTAATGTTAGTACAGTAGAAGAGGCTAATAAATTAGAAGTTAATGGTACTTCTATTGAAAATATGATAGTAGAGAAAACTGCTACTATTGGTGAGAAATTATCTTTTAGAAGATTTGAATTAGTTGAAAAGCAAGATAATCAAGTATTTGGTACTTATTCTCATATGGGTGGTAAAATAGTAACACTTGCTGTACTTGAAGGAACTGATGCTGAAGTTGCTAAAGATGTAGCTATGCAAATTGCCGCTATGAGACCACTATATTTAGATAAAGATTCTGTTCCTAGTGAAAGAGTAGAGAAAGAAAGAGCTATTCTTACAGAACAAGCTGAAAACGAAGGATTAGATGCTAATAAACTTCCTATGATTGTTAATGGTAGACTTAATAAATTCTATGAAGAAGTTTGTTTATTAGATCAAGGTTTTGTTAAAGAAAATAAGATGAAAGTATCTAAATATGTTGAAAGTAAAGGTATGAAGGTATTATCTTTCGTAAGATATGAAGTTGGCGAAGGTATGGAAAAAAGAGAGGAAAACTTTGCTGACGAAGTAGCTAAACAAATTAATGGTTAAGAATTCTAGAAATAGAGTTCTTTTTTGTATAAAAAAAATATCTCTTTGTGAGATATCTTTTATTGTACTTCTTTTCCACACTTTTCACAGAATTTTGTTCCTGCTTTAAGTTTACAACCACAACCTAGACAATATTTTTCTGGTTCATTACTAGTAGATTCTTTAGTATCACCAATTGGACCATTAGGACTAACTTGTACTGATGGATCAAAAGTATATTTGCCTGAAAATCCTAATATCATTGTTATTATTGGGGCAACTAGTGCACCAGCTACACCATATCCTACTGGTTGCTGTTTCATTTTTTTTGCTATATTGTAGAAAACAAAGAAGTTAACAGCCATACCTGCTAAATTACAGATGTAGTTCAAACCATCAATTTTAGCTATAGTGCATATTGTTCCTGATATTGCAATTAAGAAATACCACCAATTTAAACCTGCTATTTGAATTAATACAAATACATTATAAAATGGTATTATTGCTTTCCAACCATCTTCGCCAGCCTTTTTAAATAATTTTGCAAGGGCAATTACATAAACGACATAGAAAGCAATTGCAATTATTCCAAAAAAGACTATTAAGCCAATTGAAGTTGTTGCTAAAACGCCAAATGCATCATCCATTTTATTCACTCCTCTCTATTAATAATATACCAAATTATTGTGAATATTTCAATATAAATAGAAATTTTTATTAATTATAATTTTTGTAATTATTAAGTAGCAAAAAAATATTTATATTTTTCTTTGTAATTTATACTGAGATGCTTGAATATTCTTTAATAGGTGAGACTACTATGTTTGATAAAGGTATACATAAAAGAATTAAAATAGTACTTTTGATAGTGATATTTGTATTTTTACTTGTTATTGGTAAAGTATTTTACATTGAGGTTATTGAATATAGAAAACTTAATACTTTGGCTAGTGGACTATGGAGTAGAAATCTACCTATTGAGGCTGATAGGGGTAAAATATATACTGTTGATGGAGAGGTTGTAGCAGGTAATCTTACTACTACTTCTTTGGTATTTATTCCAAATCAAATTAAAGATAAGGATTTAGTAGCTACGAAAATAAGTGAAATACTTGGAGTGGATAAAAGTGTTATTGAAGAACATTTATATAAAAAGTCAATGATGGAAAGGGTACATCCTGAAGGAAGAAGACTATCTTATGATATTGCGGATAAGATAGCTGCGCTTAACTTTGGGGGAGTATATTTACTTAAAGAATCTAAGAGATATTATCCCCATGATGAAATGCTATCACATGTACTTGGTTATGTTGGTATTGATAATCAAGGCCTTAGTGGACTTGAACTTGAATATGATAAAATACTTACTGGGGAGTATGGTTCTATTCAGTATTTTTCTGATGCAAAAGGGAATAATTTAGATAGAAATTCGGTATATGTTGAACCAGAGGATGGTCTTGATATATATTTGACTGTTAATTATAAGATTCAGTCTTCTATTGAGAGAGAACTTGATAATATTGTAACTAAATATAACCCAGAAGGGGCTTGGGCTTTGGCGATGGATCCTAATACTGGTGAGATACTAGGAATGAGTTCGAGACCTAATTTTAATCCTAATAAATATCAGGATTATAGTGTGGAAACTATTAATAGAAATATGGCTATATGGGCTAGTTATGAACCTGGTAGTACATTTAATATTGTACCATCCGAAAACGATACCTAATTAAAGATATTCATATTTAGTATAAATATGCCTAAGGAATAATGAT
>ERZ791859.225-NODE-225-length-47149-cov-4.138404_pt1 | contig 47149 bp, 42 predicted proteins | sample MGYA00509943_ERZ791859 | MGnify/ENA primary metagenome ERZ791859 (study PRJEB30046, sample SAMN00792065) | human gut metagenome | study: EMG produced TPA metagenomics assembly of the A metagenome-wide association study of gut microbiota in type 2... | reverse complement strand
GTTTTCACGATGATTTGAATATCCTCGGAGCTATTCCCCAATTTGCCGCCGCCAAGATCAAGGGTAACGACCTTCAGTCCGTCAGAGCCCAGTGTGTCAGGTTTCGGGACTTCAAGGACGGGGCGGAAACCGACGATCGGATAGGAGTACGAAGCATAGCTGAAGTTCCAGAAGCGGGCCGAAATGTACCCGCGAACCGCACGGTCCGACGCGTCGACAGAAACAGTATCCTGTCCCCACGAATACATTCCATTCCAGTTTTGGATATATCCGCTGTTCTTGTTCAGCATCGTGTCCCATTCGTTGCTTTGGGGCACGCCGCGTTGGGACTCATCCGAGCCTGTATAGTCACTTCCCACAGACGGTGCGCGCAGGGTATAGTCCACGCCGCCGGCGACATAGTCCTTGCCGAAAATCAGACTTTTCGTATTTAAGTCATCCCAGCTTACCGTATGCGTTACGGCATGGTCCGCTATAAACAGGCTGTGGTCGTATTTATACTGCTGTGCATACTCCTCGGTGGTTGCCATCGCAGATGTGAGCTTGTAGGCGTTCACTGCCCCTGCATAGGTAAAGGGAACATAGTGCATTGATTTGTCCGGTAAATCATCGTTTATTGTGCCTGGAATGTTCTCACCGGAGAGGTCAAAGTAATAAGTGCCGCCAGGAGTGAGGGCAAACTGCTCGGTGGCTGCCTCCTCCACCGTCAACGCTACCGTCTGAAATCGGCTGGCGTAGTCAGTCTGGTAATCACCGTTACACTGCTCGGAAAACACATGGAGTTTATAATTTCCACTGGCAAGGTCATGCGGCAGTGTAAAGCTGAGCTGCCTGTCTGTGGCAGTGGGCTTCATAATCCTTCCATAATAGGTCGCACCGCTTTCACCCTCGATAATCGCAGAAATATATTCATTTAACCCCGTTCTCGGCCCGGAAAAATTCAGCGTAACCGTGCCGCCGGGTTTTCCTGCTGCGGTAGTTTCCGTTACCCTAAAAGTACGGGTATCGTCCAAAAGTGTCAATTTCCATTCGTCCCCGCTGTATTCCGGGATTTTGAACATTCCGTCAGCAGTACCTTTGCCGCCAACGGCTGCAGAAACGAGGAGGACAGAGTCCGGCTTCAGGTTGAAGGCAGGGCGGGCGGCGTTGGTTTGGCCTACCCATTCACCGATCACAGCGCCCTTTTCATTGACCGTCCCCGCAGAATCAGGGTTCATTCTCCTAGGAGAACGGAGCCACCATACGTATGCACTATCGCCATAATTGGCGATACGCGCATTGTCATCGGTAAATCCGTAGGCTGCATTTTCCGCTTCCTCTGCCGAGAGAAAAAACACCTTGTCCCCATCCAGGATGTTGTCAGAAGCGTCATAGTACATACCATATAGAGCATCACTTTTGCTGGTTGCCAAAACAGCTTTTTGCTCCGTAATGCTGAGACTTCTGCTGTAAAAGTCATTACACCAGTCCTGCCCACGGCTGCCCTTCCAGTCGTTGAAATATGGGGTCGTATAATCAAATTCTACGCCGCCATATTCCCCTGTCCCAAGCAGCACCTCGGAGAGGAGGAAAAATCCGTCCCCCCTCTGGGCATTGGCCATATTTGTTTTTGTATCCAGCACACGCCATTTGACGGTGCTGTTATTCCATGTGCCAAAATGAATATAGTCATAGCTGCTGTTTGTACTGTCATAACCGCTGATCCCACTTGTACCGAGCTGTATGGCTTTTGCCCCGTCATTGCTGGCAAAGGCTGTTGTCGGCAGCAGCGTCAGCACCATGCAGAATAGAAGCAGGATGCTGAGTATTCGTTTTTTCATTTCTTTCTACCTCCGTTATATAAACTTAATCAAGAGCATTTATTGTAATGGTGCCGCTGAATTCTTCTACAAGATGCAAAGCGCCAAAAGTGAGCCTGTGAGCAGTTTCCTTTCTGTTCTCATCTTCTTTCCTCCGTTCGGAATGGTTTGTCACGGCGAAGCTTTGCACCGCTGCCCTCGCCGTAAATGAGCGGTGGCAGACCTGCTTATGGTTGGTTTGCCTTGTATTTATCCGCAAACAGGGCAACTCCCTGCTTTAAGACCTCCATCTGGGTTTTCAGGTAGTATTCATCCTCGAACATGGCATAGTGGACGCAGGCGCGGACGAATATAAAAATCAGCGGCGTGATGACCGTATAGGGAATGCCGATCTTAGGCTCCAACGATTTAGCATATTCCGTATAGCGCTCGTTGACGCCCTCAAAGAATTTCTTGCCGTGCTCAATATACTTCGGATGCGTATAGATCTGATACATCAGGCGATATTTTTTCCCGTGCTTTTTGGCTGTCCAGTAAGGCACCTCTTTCACAAACCGGACGACATCCTTGAGGTCGGTTGGAGCCATCTCCATAAAGTCGTCCTCGACCTTTTCCATACAGTAGGCGGTAGATTCGATGATCAGCTCATCAAGGTTTTTGAAATAAGAATACAGATTTGCCTTCGTGCAGCCGCAGGCATCAGCCAAGGCTTTGATCCCCGTGCCCGTGAGCCCGTTTTCCGCGTAGCACTCGAAGCACTTTTCCATTAGTTCACGCTTGCGCGCGTTGTGCTGTTGCTCTGTTGTTTTCATGTTGCTTCGCTCCTTTTGTGTTTACCGACCGTTCGTTTATGATTAGTATAACATAGAATTGTGTCGAACTCAAGAACTGTTCGAGAAAAAACGAGGAAAATCGAATTTCAAGCAGAAAGAAAACAGCGGCTTATCTGGTCTTTGCACCATCTGAATATCTTACAAACTTTTTTGCATCCTCATATCTATCTTTCTTCTTTGATTCATTCATTGCTGTGCTTCTTTCACTTTGACTTCATAACAAATGACGTATTTTCTCCATAACGCAAAAAAAGGACATCTTCTAAATTTCTTTAGAAAATGTCCTCAGAGTGTAGACAAAGTGGCTCTGGGATGTGAATCCCAGAGCCACTTTGTCTACGGTCTGAGAACCCATATCCTTGTGATATGAGTTCTGATTGCCAGTCTTGTAGGTCCTACTCCGTAATTCCGCATGCCTTGCAGACTTCGTTTGTCCAGACATCCGCATCCAGGAGCAGCTCTTCGTGCCGCAAATCGAATTCGCGGATATCCGGGTCGGCAAAGTATTTCTGATAACGAGCCAGATATTTTTCACCCATTTTCCTGGCATAAAAAACATGAATGACGGTACCGGGTGCCGAAATGTGTTCACCGACTTTTGTATACAAATCCGTGCAGAACTGGTTTCTCACGGAGTCCTTGGAAATAAAAGAGAAATCGATGCCGCTGTCCCTGCCCATGACTTCCATAAATTTTTTCATATAGTCAGCCTCTTTTTCATCCCCCTGGTTCATTTTCTTGTTGAACATTTTTTCCATCCGGGAATTTTCTTTTCCGGTTAAAAACGGATAAAACAGTGGCATTACCATCGCCGTTTCCATCTTTGCCAGCCACTTCGGAGCCTGGTCCATATCACTGGAACCGATGATGGCATGATCAATGTGGATATTTTTACGCCCTACTAACAGGGACACAACGGAGCCGCCCAGAGAACAGCCGTAAGCCGCAAAAATTCTGCCCTGGAATTTTTCCTTTATATAAGCCTCTATTTTTTCCGTTTCATCCAGTTCGGAAACAAAAGTGGTATTTTCCGTTTCATCAAATCCGCTGTAGCTGACGACTGCCGTATAAAAATATTTCTGCAGATTGGGCAGCACATGTCCGAAGTTCGTCTTCCAATAACAGCAGGTACCCGGGAATAACATGATAACCGGCTTACCGGCATCTCCAAATTCATAAATCTTCATATTTTCTCTCCCTTACTTATCTTTTCCGTACTTTTGAATATGCTTACTCCCATTAAAAAATGCTGATTAGTCTTTGCTAACCAGCATCATTCTATCACAGTCCTATCCGAAATGCAATCCGGCACTCTCATCCTGTTTACGTCGCCGAATTTTCCTTATTCCTCCCGCAGACCCGTATCGGACAGTCTTTCGTCTATCCGCAGGTCAATCAAAAATTTAATTCCAAGCGCCAGCAGTCCAAACATGTGACAATGCATACCAAAGGAAAAGCCCCTCATCATTACCTTCCACAGTCCCTGCGAAATGCGGCTCACTTCCTTTCCGAAGGCAAGCTTCTGAAAACATTTATGTCCCAGAGCATCCCCCTCGTAGGTGCGAAGTGTTTTCCGGACGGCTTTCATGGATTTTCCGTGCTCCACGTATTCCATCTTGGCATCAAAAAAAGCGGCAAAGAAAAGGGTATACCGTACCATTCCCTCATAATCCCGGTACGCACTTCCGCCGGCTGTTATCAGCTCCTGAACCGTATGAGCAATCTGCAGCCAGCACTTTGCGGACTCAGGTTTGTACTGATAGGAAATGGAGTCGTCGTTTTTCCGGTAAGTGTAGCCGATATCGTCCATAAAGCCAAACTTTGCCTGATACAGATAGCATTGCATGTTAAACAGCTTGTCCTCCGCATAGGCAAGATTTTGAAAGCAGATGCTATGTTCATCCAGGAATGCTTTGCGGTAAAGCCGTCCCCAGACATACGAAAGCGTGCCTACGGAAAAGAAACCTTTAAACCGGAAGTCCTCCTCTTCCCTGTCAAGTAAAGAAAAAGCTTCATGGCCTGCTGCCGGCAGAAGTCTGCCGTTCCAGTTTCTCTCGTAATTGCAGACAACAATGTCCGCCTGCTGCCGCTCCATCTGCTCCGTCAGTTTTTGCAGGATATCCGTTCCCGCCAGGCAGTCATCCGCATCCAGAAAACAAAGATATTCTCCCCGCGCCATTTTCATGCCGGCATTCCGTGCAGCCCCCGCGCCGTTTTTCTCTTCTTTATAAATACAAACCCTGTCATCCGTCCGTGCATAACTTTCGCAGATGGACAGACTGTTGTCCTTCGACATATTGTCCACTAAAATAAGCTCCCAGTCTGTAAAACTCTGCTTGAACACGCTGTCCAGCGCCTCTTTTAAGTATTTTTCCGCATTGTAGACCGGAACTATCACGGATATTTTTATCGTTCTGTCAGGCATATGGTCTTACCCCTTTTCATCCTGTTTACTTTGTGTTTTCACCCTTTTATCCTGTCACCCCATGGCTCTCATCTTTTCATCCTGCCGAATGCTTTGCTACCCATTCTTTTTAACAACCGTAAAAAATCCTTACATTCCGCCGTCCGGCAGTAACATAACAAGAGCAGTACATTCGGCACCACCATACATATCACAAAACGCACCAGCAGATTGCCGAGCGCTCCGCCCTCATACCATCTGCAGCATACATGGGTCAGTCCCCATACCGCCGCCATAACCATCAGATGCCAGGCATATTTCAGGAAAAATTTCACCGGTTTTTCATGGAAACGGTGCTTATAAAGTACATAGGGCTCCACCCAGAAGGAGGTCAGCAGGGTGCTGCAAAGCGTTCCTAAAAATACTCCGGCAATCCCTAAATTTTCCACCAACAGAATGGAGATAACCAGATTTAATACAGCTTCAATCAGGGATTTATAACGGTCATACCAGAACAGACCCATGGACTCCTTGAAGATGAGCACCGCCCGTCGGGTACCCGTCACAAAAAAGTTGATGCACAAAATCAGCACGATGTCCTCCGTAAACAGATATTGCTTTCCGAATGCCAGCTCCACAAACGGGTTCAGCATTTCCAAAAGGCAGATGCCCGCAAACCCAAACATCCACTGTCCGATGAAAAATAAATCTGCAAATACATGCCCTACTTTTTCGCCGTCCTCGGTGGCTCCTAAATTGCCCACACTGGCGGTAACCCCCTGCAGCGCCTGGTCAAGCACCTGCCTCACGGAGCCGATCACCAGATAATAATTGGAATACACACCCGCGCTGATGACCCCAACAAAGCCGGATATCAGCAGATTGTCGGTATTGTTGACCGCCACCTCGCCGATTTTATGCATCAGCATGGCTTTTACATTTTTTATAATGTCCTTCCGTTCGTTTTCCGGCAGTTTTTCCTCACACGTTTTTTTCAGATACGGAAACAACCGGTCCGCCTGCTTCGACATCACAATATTTGCCGTAATGGTACAGACCACCGCCGCCAGCAAAAACAGGATGAAATTTTTCGTGGTCAGCAGAATAATTATCTGCAAAATATCCTGAATAACCAGAAATCCATTGTGATTTATTACGGTCAGATAATTCATCTGATGCGCATCCACCAGCGTCTTTTTGTAAATCAGCAGATAGGAAATCACCGAATTTAACAGATACAGAAGGTAAATCAGAAGCAGGTGGTCCACATCCGGACGGTTCTTCATAAGCACATTTAAAAACGGGATGAGGCACAGACCTGCCACCAGCACGACTGCTGCCGTTATCCGGTAAAAGGTGCGGAACATCCGCATTAAAATCTGCTGTTTTTTCGTGTCTTTTTGGGCAATGGGACCGTACAACGCATAGGTAATTGCCGTGCCAACGCCCAGCTCCGACAGGGATAAGATATTCAGAATGTCCGTAAAAAGACCGTTGATACCCACATAGCCTTCACTCAGTGTATGCGTAAAAACCACTCTGGTGAAAAATCCCATCAGAATGGCTGTAATCTGCGCTATAAATGCCACGGAGGTATTCACCATGGAATACTCTGTCCTGCTTTTTTCCGCCATATTTATTGCTCCCTTGCCACCGTGTACTTTTTAAGCTCCGATTTCAGGTATTCATAGCGGAGTTTCTTTTCTTCCTTTGCAAAATGCACCGCTCTTTCCTGCACCGGGTTGTTCCCATAATCAAGGACTTCCTCTCCGAACTGCTCACTGGTGAGGTCAAACCGGCAGTCACCGACTACATTGTAGCAGTGATAATTGCCGCCGGGTCTTAAAATGCCGTACACCTCTCCGCCGAAGATATCCTGCGCCAGAAAAGCTGTAATGGAACACTGCCCCAGTGTTTTATTATCTTCCGTCCAGCCATCCCGCAGTCTGGGCGCACAAGTATCTGCGCACCAGATGTGCGTCAGTGCATCGTATAAATCTATGGGTGTATGTATTCCCCTGTATTCGTCCGTTATTGCCGGAACTGTCGCATTCTGCCAGCCCCAAAAGTTGTATTCCATAAAACACATCCTTTCCTTTATTTACCGTACTTATCGTCAAAGCTGCGGATTTCTGCCAGCACATCTTCCGTACTGCCGTCACCGGCATTTTTATCTGTTCTTTTTTGCTCCAGTATTTCCGGGCTGCCTTGAATTGTTCCTTTGTCATATTGGGCTTCATTTTCTTCCTGACAAACGCAAATCTGCTTAAATCACAATCCCGTTGCAATGGTCTATCTCATGCTGGATAATCTGCGCCGTAAAGCCGCTGTATTTTCCGTGTTGAGGTTTGAAATTACCGTCCAGATAATCCACTTCTATTTCTTCGTACCTTGTGCAGGCTCTGACCCCATCCAGTGAGAGGCAGCTTTCCTCCGTCCGATATTCGCTTGCCTTCTTTGTAATTATCGGATTAATCATGGCAAACTGAAAAGGTCCCGTCGCTACCACGATAATCGCTTTATTCACACCTATCATGTTTGCTGCCATGCCCACACATATTCCGCTGTTCGCCCTTAGTGTATCCAATAAATCCGTTACCACCTGCCGGTCTGCTTCTGTCGCCGGCTGTGCTTTCCGGGAAAATATTTTTGTTCCTTTTACTATTTTCTTAACCATAACTCCTGTCCCTGTCTGCAATAGTATTTCTTTCTAAAAAATGCATCTATGCAAATATGCCATTTTCTATTTCAGCAATTTTCTTATCTGCCCATCCGTCGCTATCGGATAAATTTCATGCATTTGCTCCACTATCTGCCGCCAAGACTCCTGCGGGGCGTCCTTATAGTGGGAAGTCACATAATCATAGCCGAACAGGTGCTCCGGTGAAGAATACACCGCCACATCCCAGCCGTATTCTGCGCCTTTTTTATTGACACGCTTCTTGAAGTCGCAGTTGCAAAGATATGTCTGCATCATAAGTCCGGTAACCGCACCTTCAAATCCCTTATAACCATCCTTGCCAAAACCTGCAAACTTCTTCAGTTCACTGGAAAATATTTCCGTGTCTTCGTTTCCCTCCATAAAATTTTCCATAATTCGTTTGTGCTTCAAAGGTGCTTTTCCGTCTTCATACAGAGCATCAAAATCATACCCGTCCCGCCGGTAGTTGGCAAACACCGGCAGCCATTTTTTAGATATAAAACCGGCTTTTTTATCGAAGAACTTACCGTATACGATGTCATGTTTTCCGGCTATAATCGCCCGCCATAGCCAGGGGTCTTTTTCCGGAATATCACACCACCAGTATTCCGGCGTCGTTCTTTCTTCCATGGAAAACCCCGGGATGTCATTCTTAAACAAGGGAAGAAATCCCACTTCATTGATGTATGCGATTGCTTCCTCTACCGTATGAATGCACTCCGGGTCATCCCATTTCACTCCATACATAATCCATTCGCCTGCTTCGTTACCCATTGCCTACTCCCATTTTCCATGCTGTTTCACTTTCAGAGAATCAATTTTCCATGCGTTTTAATTATAATACATTGTGCATGTATTTGAAATATTTTCTCCAAAATAATGCTGTGTACCGGTTAGCGTAATAAAAATCTGATCCATTAAGAAAGATCCATCTCCTCCACAAAGGCACTTTCTTTTTTGTTTTGCATTTCAGTGCCTTCCTCTTGAAGATTTGTAGGCACTTTCTTTTCTGTTTTACATTTCAGTGCCTACCCCTTGAAGATTTGTAGGCACTTCCTTTTCTGTTTTGCATTTCAGTGCCTACCCCTTGAAGATTTGTAGGCACTTCCTTTTCTGTTTTACATTTCAGTGCCTTCCTCTTGAAGATTTGTAGGCACTTTCTTTTCTGTTTTACATTTCAGTGCCTACCATCATGAATATCAGTGCCGTTGTTACGTATGCTTTGTAAATGTTTCAGCGTTAGATTACGGTATAAAACAGGGCTGCCGCCCAGCAAAAAATATTTGTCAGCGCGATAGCCCTTGATTTGTTACTTTCTTTATTTGTTACTTTCTTTATTATTGCCTATGATTTAATCCCACTTCTCCACTGCCTTATTATAGTACTCCATCAGCACCGGTCTGGTAAGCCGATTGATCTCCACATCTTCAGCCATTTCGTCCTTTCCGAACAGGAAAAGTGCGGGGACATTCTCCGCACTTAAGTACTTTGTCTCCACATCAAAGACCAGCTCTTCCTTCAGTTCCTTCCGGCTTGCCATATTGAATCCCCAGTCGCCGAACGCCGGCACCTGCAGATGATACGGTTTTACATAAAATCCTTCGCTTTCGATGGTATGGTTGATGCACCAGAATGCTTTTGTGGCATAGTAGGGACTGGTGGACTGCACCACCATAACTCCGTCATCCTTCAGGTGGTTGCCGCACATCCGGTAAAAAATATTGGAGTACAGCTTATTTAAGGACTCACTGTTCGGATCCGGCAGATCCACAATAATCAGATCAAACATATCCTCCGACTTTTCCAGATATTCATAAGCATCCGTATTGATCACATGCAGTTTCTCCGATTGCAGGCTGTTACCGTTTATTTCCGTAATATTGGGATTGGTGGAACAGATGCGTATCATCTCGGCATCCAGATCCACAAGGGTAATGTCCTTTACCTCGTCATATTTGAGAACTTCCCGGACTGCCATGCCGTCTCCGCCTCCCAGAATGAGTACATCCTCCCTTTGGGAAAGTTCACTCATGGGAACATGCACCAGCGCTTCATGATAGCGGTATTCATCCGCAGTGGAAAACTGGCAGTTTCCGTCTATGTAAAGCCGCACGTCATCCCGGTGCTTCGTCATCACTATTTTCTGATACTGCGTCTGCTCCATATAGATAATGTGGTCTCTGTACAATCCGTCTTCAATACTGTCGGAAATATTGTCCGCAAACAGGATACCCACTGCCATTCCTACGGCAAGGATACCCGCAATCACACGGTAAATCCGGATGTTTTCCACCCGCTCTCCAAAACGCCACAAAATCAGCATGGCTGCTATAATATTCAGAAGTCCGCACAGAAACGATGTGGCAAAGTATCCCAGTTGAGGCAGCAACAACAGGGGAAATGCAATAGACCCTAAAAGACCTCCGATATAATCGAAGCTGAAAATGGAGGAAAGTGTAACCGACAGGTTATTTTCATCCGCCTCAATAATCCTTGTCATAATGGGAATTTCCGCTCCTGCCAGCGTGCCGATCAAAAGAATTTCCGCATACATGACGGCAGCATAATTGCTGATGTAAATATTGGAAAGAAAAAGCAGAAGGGAGCTTACGCCCCCAACCACACCAATACTCAGCTCAATTGTCACAAAAACGTGAAACAGATTTTTCTTAAAATATTTGGAAATATAAGAGCCAAAACCAAGCGCTGCCATATAGAGTCCGATGGTTATGGAATACTGCAGGGTACTGTTTCCCAAAAGATAGGAGCTTACCGCACTGATAATCAGTTCATAACACATGGAACAGCCTGATATAATCAGGGTTGTCAGCATTAAGAGTCTGTATTTTTTACTCATGTCATTTTCCTTCTTGTCTGCTTTACAACATCATATTTTCTCCGGTCATGACGCAGATTGCCACATTTCCCGGTCATGGCGCAGATTGCCACATTTTCCGGTCATGGCGCATTTTACTGGATGACACCGCTTACGATAAAAGCAATGCCCAGAAAGATACCGAAAATCATAATACCGGCTGCCTCATTCTTTTCCTTCAGCGCCACATTAAAATTGAATTTCCGGTTTACCAGGTCAACTAAAAAGTACGCAATGATAAATGCCGCAATGCCGACACCCGCAAAGGCTACGGTGTCCAGCACTCCCTGTAATAATTCTACTGCCTCGCCCACCGTATTGGAAATGATGGCAGAACGGATGACAAACCCGAGGCTGGCATAAATCCCCGCTGAAACCCAGCCTACCGCTTTATTCCCCTCCCGGATTTCCTGCGGAAAATCCACCGGAATAACCAGATCAATGATAAAATAGCCAAGCATCATCATGACAAGGCCGACCCCAAGATACACAATTGTTTCCAATGCTACTGTTAACATACTCTTTTCTCCTTTTAACTGTTGGCTGTTTTTAGTTACTGTTGGCTGTCTTTAGTTACTTTTAACTGTTTCTACTTTCCGCTGCTGATTCCTCCGCTTGAAGAATTCCGGCTGTTGATGCTCGACTGCCTTATGGAATTGGAATAGGAATCAAAGTAGCCGTTGCCGATATTATGTACGGTGGAGCCGTCATACATGGAATATGCCGATGGCGTGCTCTTGTAGGAGTTCGCATCCGAAGAATATCCCGAACTGTAATAATGACTCCGGTACCAGCTTGTATCTGCGCCGGTGCTTCTGTACGGGGAATTGTCCGAGGCATAATTGTACTTGCGGTTCGATATCTGTACATATACCACATTTTCTTCCGATTCCGGATGGTAAATCAAGCAGTATTCCTTCTTGGTAAGAATGGCTATTTCCGCATCTGTCTCATCATCCTTCTGGGTAACGGACACGGTATTACCGTCCACACCTTCGATGATATCCTTTGCCACATCATCCGTAGTAGCATCCTTAAAATACTCGTACACCGTTGCCGTCTGGTTCGCATTTCCCGTAATGGATGTCTTATAATTATATTGACCTGCGGATTCCAGATACGTGGAAATCTTTTTGCTGTCGGTCGCTATATTGGAAAACACTGTATTAAAAATAGGCGGTATAACCATAAACAGGAGCATAAGGGCAACGACAATCCCCAATCCCCGGGCACTGTTTTTCGGTTTTTCAAATCCGGTTACCACAATCTGTTCTTTCTCTACATATTCTCCCTTAGAGTATTCCGTTCCGTCACTCCACATCTCCACCGACAGGGTATGGTCTTCGGCTTCGTCTTCAAATTCCAGAAACGTTGCGCTCTCTCCCGGGTCCACATCCACATCTCCGCCGGAGCTTCTGACCACCTGTGTCCCTTCGTCCACCTTATGCCATTCCGGTCCGATTCTGCCTCCCACATCGTTTGCCGGCCATGACACCGAATATTCATTATAAAAATCATCACAGGAAAGCCATGCCTCTCCATTGCGTGTCCGCAGCCGGTACTCCGTCCAGAATTTGCCCGGATCCTGAGTGTTTTCATACCGGATAAAACCGATTACCTTTCCTGCCAGGCCATTGATGTTAAGCAATGTTCCAATCTGATAGCCCATTTTCTCCTTCCCCCTTTGCCTCTTCTTCTCTGATGTCTTTACTTCTGTTCCGTATCCGCCGCCTCTGCCGGGGTTCCCGGTTCCGGTGCAATCTCCCTTTGCACGGAACGCATCACGATTTTTTCCGCCCCGAACAGCGTCTTCAGTATTTCCGTAATTCCTTCCACCACTTCATCCGTACAGGAGAAGATATCCACTGCCGCATAACCGTATTCGGGCCATGTATGCACCGAAAAATGAGAGGTGGAAATTACCGCAAAATAAGTCACCCCTATGGGTTCAAATTTATGAATACATTCCTCCACGATATCCGCACCCACATATTCTATTGCCCGGTGCGCTGCCCTCTTAATGGCTTCCGTATCGTTTATGATTTCCGAACAACCATATAAATCCGCAATCAGCTGTACTGCCATTTTCCCCGCCTTCCGTAATTGGTCTTCGATTCTTCCTTTGACGCTCCGCATTTGCTGCAGTTTGCGGCATCGGAGCGATTGTATGCCCCGCAGTATTCACACAGCCAGTCCGGCTCATTGGTCGTAAGCGCCTTTTCTTCCTCTGTCAGTGCTGCTGCCTCTATATCCTCCGGCAGGTAAAAGATTGTTTCCACACCGCGGGCTCTTCCGCAGGAAGTGCATGCGTCAAAGCGTGCTTTAATCCCTTTCTTTCCACAGTACGCACAGTCCCAGAGACCTTCAATCCTTGTTCCCATAACATTCCGCCTTTTCACGTAAACAAATATTTTTGACCATTATATCATATGTATTGTAGTATTTCCATTACAAACTACGCACGTTTTCAGAACCCTTCGTGCAAAAAAGGCAAAAAATACCGTCTGCACGGCATTTGCCTGTTGCAGGCGGTATTTTCCCGGATATATTCTATTTTTCTGCCTTGATCAGGTTTTTATAAAACCGCACGGCTCCCGGCAGACAGTTGTACTCAATATTCTCGTTCAGTCCGTGCATTCCCTTCATCTGCTCCGGTCCGTAAACCACCGGTGCAAAACGGATACAGCTCTTGCATACCGGCTGGTAGAACTGGGCATCGGTCGCTCCCGTCATCACATAAGGGCTTGCCGGAAGTCCCGGGAAAGTTGCCGCAATGGTCTGCTCCACAAGACGGAACGCCTCTCCGTGAATGTCCACAGGCTCTGTGTAGTCGTTGGCATGCAGCACTTCGGTTTCCAGTCCGTGCTTTTCAGCTACCTTCCGGATAATCTCCAAGCTTTCCTTTTCTCCCTGATGGGGAATGAAACGCATATTGGCGCCCACATAGGCTTCCTGCGGCAATACATTATAGGCATCGGAGCCCTTCTGTACGGTAAACGCAATGGTTGTCTTTAACATGGCTCCCGCCTGTGCACTGATGGCCGGCAGAACGGCATTTAAGAGCGGGCGGAACAACCACAGATTACCGAATACCAGTTTCATTCCGAAGCCAGCATACGGAGACAGACGGGTAAACATGGCCGCCACCTCAGGCAGCATCTTTTTTTTGAACGGGGAATGAGTCTCTACTTCATTGACAAAAGCTGCCAGTCTGGCAATGGGAGTTCCCTTTACGGGAGTGCTTGCATGACCGCCGTTGCTTCTGGCAGTGAACTTTACATCCCCCTTTCCCTTTTCAAAAACACCTACCATGGCAAAATTACCATGGATACCGCCGATGGGGTCCGTAATAATACCGCCGCCTTCATCGCATACTAAAAATAATTCAATACCTCTTTTCTGAAGCTCTGCCACAATCTTGGGCGCACCGTCCCCGCCCCACTCTTCTGTGCAGGAGGATGCCAGATACACATCGGTAGGCGGTACAAAACCTTCCGACAGCAGCTCTTCCACGGCCTGGAAGAATGCCATGACCGAAGCCTTGGTGTCGGAGGTTCCTCTGCCCCACACCTTACCATCCGCAATATCTCCGGAAAAAGGCTCATGCACCCACTCCCCTTCCGCAGGAACCACATCCTGATGGCTCATCAGAAGAATGGGCTTCTGTGAAGACTTTCCTTTCCAGTAAAAAAGCAGATTTCCGTCAATTTCCGTTTTTTCCAGTTTTTCATGCACAAGGGGAAACAGCTCCTCCAGGACCTTGTGGAAGCCCAGAAACTTTTCCACCTCCGCCACATTGGCATGGGATGTGGTATCGTACTGCACCATTTTAGAAAGTTTACGTGCCAGCGCTAGGGACTCTTCCTCGGACTCTTTTGCTACATAGGTCGATGTTTTCGGCGGCATCAGAAGTGTCCTTATGACCGCTATGAGCAGAAGCAGCAGAATGAGTGCAAGCACTGCAAGAAGTATAAAACCAATGTATTTCATATCTGACCTCTTTCCTTAAGATTCTTTGATATTCCCGGTCTTACTTCCTGCCGCATTCTTCTTTTTAAACAGCAGGTAGGCAACACCGATGGCAATGGCTCCGGAAGGAATAATCATAAAACTGGTGGAACCTGTCAGGGAAGGCACCAGAATAAACAACAGACTCATAACCACTAACGGCAGGGCTGCTATCTTCATATTTTTACGATAGTACTTGTATGCCATGGCGCCAAACAGCGCCGGAACCACGTTTTCAAATGCCGGCTGCAGAACCTCACTCTGTAAAATGGGCTGCAGGGGAACCATCAGAAGTACGCCGATTGCCAGCACCAGTATGGTAACCAGGGAGGAAGTGGCAATGGAAATAGTGGAAATGATTTCATTTTCCGGAGTTCCGGTCTTTGCCCCCACCATATCCCTGGCATTGACGGCACAGGGGATTTTCATATTGATGAGGTTGCCGGTGATAAATGCCAGATAACCGCCTCCCGCTCCCAGCATAGGTGTATAAATTAAAAATTCTGCAATACTGCTGACCAGCCATACCAGTCCTACGGAAAGAAATCCCTTTCCTACCGCCCCAAGATCCGGATAGGCTCCCAGCATCCCGCCTATCAGAAAAGGCGCTCCTACCAGCATGATCAGTGTGACAATGCTGACGATTCTGCCGATCACATGGGTCTTTCTTGTATAACTGTCCCAGACAGCTGTTTTCTTATCTTCTTCCATTTTGTAATCCTTTCTGTCATATCCTAATCCGAATATTTTCCTGTCGGGCATGCTTTCCCGTCAGGCACGCCTTCCTGTCAGGCAGCATTTCCCGCCAGGCAGCGCCCTACAGCAGTCCCGCCAGAACAGCCGCCAGCATACCGGCAATCATGCTTCCGGCAATGGAAAAGCTGTCTACCCAGGCCTGTTTCTTTTTCTCTATCAGATAAACAAAGCCCGCCATGACAAGCGCCGACACCGCCAGCACAATCAACGGAATATAGTCCCCGTTAAAGGTAAACAGACCGTTTTCCGATACAAAACCGCCAATGTATCTTCCCATATAAGTACTTACCAGTCCGATAAACATGGCTGTCATTGCCATGTCCCCGAAACCGGGCTTACCGCTCTTTTTGTCCGCCGTCAGCTTTTTTGTGTATTTTTTATTTAAGAATACTGACATAACCATTCCCCAGATAATGCAGATGCTCATCAGGAGCGCAATGGTGGAGAATGCCCCCGGTGTCATTTCCGCAGCCGAAAGGGTACTCAGTCCCACCTGCTCCGCCGCTGCCTGGGCCACCTGGGTTTCATAGTGCAGGGCGCCGATTACGGACAGGCGCAGCCAGGGCCAGGGAGTTCCCAAACTTCCCGACAGTGCAATGACTCCCAGCAAAATTCCCACACTGGGCAGCAGGGAAAACGTGGCGCTGGAAATAATCGTACGCTTCATTTTCGTGGTATCCATGCCGATGGCCTTGCCGGTGCGGTAAGCTCTCACTAAGAAAATAACACATACCACTGCCACGAAAGCAATGATTCCGCCGCAGATTGCATACATTGGCACACTGTTTAACTGATTTAAGATTGACATACGACTACTCCACCTTCTTTTACCGTAATATTCATATCGTCCTTCACATAGGCAAGAAACTCTTCACCGAGACTGTCGATGACAGGCATCTTGCTGTTCTCCAGCCATACATCCGCTAAAATAGCGCCGGCTGCAGCCAGGGAATCAATGGGTTCGGAAAACAGCATGCAGGCCGGCTGTCTGCCCATGGAACAGGCGCAGTACAGTACCAGTCCACCCGTGGTGGAGCCGATGGTAGCCGGCAGGCACAACGCCTTTCCCGCCATCTGCTTGCCGTAAAGGTCCGGATTGTTCTGGTCGCCGCAGGTTGCTTTTTTATCTCCAAACTGTAATGCCTTCTGGAAGGATGCCAGTGTATTGAGTCCTCCGTGGGACACCAGGGCTTTTGCTTCCACAGTCCCTTCCGCTATCACTCTGCCTTTAAATTCTTTCATCTTTCTGCTCCTCCCTTCGTAATCTGCTCTAAAATTTCTTCATCCGTATAATATCTTGCGCTGGTATAGGTTCTCAATTTATTGCTGGAAGTGATGACAGGCATCTTTCCGCTGAGAGGATTGTTCATGTACATGAGAGGACATATGTAGGAAGTGATGACACCGGTCTTTTTTAAGACTGCCGCATAGGGCGTTTCCTCAAATTTCTTAAGAACCGCCGGTGCTGCCGTAAAGACGGTCGGAATACAAACCTTGGTCTTTCCGGCTTCTTTTAAGCCCTGCTCCACTTTTTTCGTCCAGTCAATCAGCTGGTTTAAGCTCATATGCGGGCATCCCATAAAGCACAGCTTCGGGGTGGCATCCTTCTTTTTCCAGATGACCGGATAACTGTCATAAACCCGCTGCAGCTCCGCATCATCCACCACATAGACTTTAGCGCCCTCTGCCACAAGGTCCTTTCCGTATTTCACTGCCTCCGGGGTAATGTTTTCCACATGATATAAACCTACCGCACCGTTAGACGCTGTTGCGGCGCCGAAATCCTTCAGATAGGTCTTTGCCGCTTCATCCAGTTCTCCGCCAAGCCACTTGTCCAGCCCCTCTATATAGGGTACGTCAGCCATAACCTTCATACCGATGGCAGAGCCGAGCAGCTGCGCCTCCGGCTTCTTTGTGGTCTCAATTTTTACCACCCAGGTTGCTTTTCTGCCTTCGTCCGTAAGCAGACCGAACCGGGGCACATAGCCTGCAACCGACCCCATAAGGTCAATAATGCCGGAATTCCGGTTGCATCTTGCCCCCAGAACAGAGTTAGCATAAACAACCGCCGAAGACTCTGACCAGGAAAGCACCTCACCCATTGCAGGTGTGTTGCCTACTTCGTCCATGTAACAGGTACAGGTATAGGCATCTTTATCCATGATTCCTATCTGTTCCAGCTGCTTTTCATAGTCCTCCTGCTTGGAATACATGAAATTCTTAAAAACAAAATTCTGTAAAAAAGAGCTTGGCACGTTGGGATCAAGCGGTCTCGGGTCTGCGGAAAACTTCTGTTTGGACACATTACCGGACTCTATGAGCTTATCCATCAGCTCATAAACCGGCGCCAGCGCCTTCAGCCCGAAGGAGGTAACCAGGTGATTGTATTTACTCGTTACGGGCACCATGGCATCGGCGCCGAAGACTTCTCCGTACCGCACCAGTGTCTGCATTACCTTTGCCAGGACATCGCCCTGTTTTCCATCTAAAATATCCTGTTGTTCTTTTGTTAAATTCATTTGTGTCCCTCCCATCAAATTTTCATGGCTACTTCATAAGCACGCCATACCACGGTTCTCAGGTTGCCGACACCGTTGCAGTCACCAACCAGGTAAGTCCTGCTGCCGGCCTGCGTAAGCGGATTCGGAATATAACCGGCGGAGCTGATTACACTGTCGCAGGAAATCGTCAGCTCTTTTCCCTCTGCATCCTTACATACAATGCTGCCATCCTTTACTTCCTGTAAGGTAGTTTCCAGGTACACCGGTACATTATGCAATGCAAACCATTCTCTTAAATAGGAGCTGTTTGCCAGGCAGACACCGGTCTGTGCGATCAAGTCATCCTTCATTTCCACAATGACGGGCTTTTTCCCCTGCAGCGCCAGTTCATAAGCAATCTCGCAGCCGGTAAGACCGCCGCCGATGACTGCCACCGTTTCTCCTACCGGGGTGCCGGTCAGATACTCGCAGGCCTCTACCATCTTTTCGTGACCGGGCACTCTTTTCAGTACACGGGGAACGGAACCTGTGGCAACAATCACCGGGCTTCCCGCAAACTGCTCTGTATTTTCTACTTTTTCATTGTAATGAATTTCCACATTCAGATCTTTCATCTGCTTGCGATACCAGGTCAGCAGATCTCTCAGCTTACCCTTGTAGCTTTCTGCGCTGGCTGCCACAAACGTACCGCCCAGATGATCCGTCTGCTCATGAATCACCGGTTCATGTCCGCGCAGCTTCAATACTCTGGCCGCTTCCATACCGCCGATACCACCGCCGATAATATGTACCTTTTTCGGGTTGCCGGTCTTGATAATCCGGTGCTTTTCCCACTGCATGGTCTCCGCATTCACGGCACAGCGCGCCAGGTGCAGGGAATCAGACAATGCCTGGTCGTTGGGCACGCCCTTGTAGTGGCACATGTTAAAGCAGCCGTTATGACATAAAATACAGGGACGGATATCGTCTTCTCTCTCTTCCATCAGCTTGGTTACCCATTCCTGGTCTGCCAGGAACTGTCTGGCGAATCCGGCGCCGTCGATTCTGCCGTCCTTTACCGCTTCTGCCGCAGTCTCGGGATCCATACGACCCGCACATACCACAGGGATATCCACAAACTTACGGATATGCGCCACATCCTCCAGGTTGCAGTTTTCCGGCATATAAATGGGCGGATGTGCCCAGTACCAGGCATCATAAGTACCGTTGTCGCAGTTTAACATGTCGTATCCGGCATCCTGCAGATACCTGGCAGCCTTTTCGGATTCTGCCATATCGCGTCCGACTTCCACATATTCTTCGCCGGGAAGCGCACCCTCACGGAAGCCCTTGGTCTTTGACTCTACACTGTAACGAAGGGATACCGGGAAATCCTGTCCGCATACCTTCTTGATTTCTTTTACGATTTCCACCGCAAAGCGATACCGGTTCTCAAAGGAGCCGCCGTACTCATCGGTACGTTTGTTGACATATTTTAAGGTAAACTGATCCAGCAAATAGCCTTCATGCACGGCATGGATTTCCACACCGTCCACACCTGCATCCTTAAGCAGCTTTGCTGTCTTGCCAAATGCTGAAATAAATTCCTGAATCTCTTCCACCGTCATCTCCCGGGAAGGCACCTTGTCCGACCAGCGGTTCGGAGACGGGCTGGGCGCTGCCGTAATCTTGTCAAGATCCATAACAGGCTTGGATAAAACACGCAGCACCTTGTTGGTATACAGGGTTTCCATCATCTTACTGATGGTAAAGGAACGCCCGAAGCCTGCCGTCAGCTGTACAAACAGCTTGGCTCCCGTCTTATGGAATTCCGGCATCCAATCTGCCAGATCCTCATACATCTTTTTATTTTTGTACAACCAGCTTCCGAACATGGGGTTGTACACCGGCTGACAGCCCGGCAGCACCAGGCCGCAATTGTTCTTTGCTACCTCCAGGATAAATTTAGCGCCATCTTTGTCAAAATGGTTTTTTTCCATCCAGCCCAAAAGGTTGGTTCCTCCCATGGATGTCAGTACAATGCGGTTCTTGATTTCGCAATTTCCGATTTTCCACGGTGTAAACAGTGGTTCTAACTGTCGTCTCATGATAGCTCCTCCTTTGTTTTCCTACATTCTCTCTTATTCTCGTATCCCATTACACAAGCTCATTATACCATTCTTTGGGAATTTAGGATATGGGGGATTTTTACTTTTGGGTATTATATAAAATCATCTTCCTTTTCAATATCCTCCCCTTCTCCGAACAGAAGATACCTCAGTGGGATGTTCAGGTATCCTGCAATCATTTCCAGTTTGGCAAGATCCCGGATACCGCACCCCGGTTTATTGTTCTCAAGCGCACTAAGGTCCGGCTGGTACATCTGCAGATCTTCCGCCATTTTCTTCTGCGACACCTTCTTTTTATTTTTACGTGCTTCCCGGATCCGAGCGGCGATGATGTCATAATCAATCATAAAACATTCCCCCTTTTTATCTTAAAGGAATCTCTCCTCCGGATACTGTTTTACCATCCTGTCAAATTGCCCGGGATAATGAACCTTAAACCATCCCAGTTTCATGTTCACAATCATGTAGGAAACTGCGTGTGCTTTCGGAAAAAGATACAGAATCTGCTCGCAGGACCAGAGAAACCATTCTTCCGCTCCGTTTTGCATCAATATTTTTTTCCAGGAAGCCCATTTTGCATTTTTGGCGCGTGAAACGGTTCCCTTTCTCACTGCTTCGCTGATTTCAAATGCCGTTGTCCGATCCACTCCCAACGCTAAAATATGGTGGAATATATCATCACGGCTTCCCAGTATATCCTTGATATTAAATCCCTTTTCCTCGACCAGAACCTGCATGTTTCCTTCCCAGATACCCGTTCCATGACTCAGCGTACATATCTTTACTAAATCATCAAAGTTATCCGGATGCAGCTTCTCCACCATTTTTCTTGTTTCTTCTGAACGGAATTCCGGAAGATCCGCGCACTTTGTTACTTCTCCGTGTTCATCCGGTCTGAATAATGCCAGCACTTCGCTGTCTTCTGTCGGTATTTCCTCCAGATTTACTCCCGTCTGCTCCGATAACCGAATCAGCATTTCCTGTGGCGCATGACTGAGTAAATCCAGTTTTATAAAGCTATGCCACATAAAATAATATTCATAATACGCAATCAGAGTTCCATCCTCTGTCTTAGTCAGGGGACTGATTCTCTTGTAGTCACAGCCGGCCGGAAATAATATCATTCCTCCGGGGTGTTTTCCTCTGCCTCTGAAATTTCCGGCCAGTTTCAATACTATTTCTTCCATTCTGTCCATAAGAAAATAATATCCCGTATCCTCCATATAATCTTCCACCAAGGATTCCGCAAATGCACGAGTAACCGTCAGAAACGTACTGGCCCTGACTGCCGCTTCTATCCCCGTCAGTGTTCCCGCCTTTTGCATTATCTCCTCCTGTCTGTCGGCGGGAACGTTGATATCAATATCTATTTCCCGGTCATTATCTATTCCAAAAAGGATTTCCGGTTCCAGCTCATACTTCAACGGATCCACTTCGCTTATTCCCATGAGATATAGAACCATAGACCCGGCGGCACATCCCCTGAGGGAGATATCACAGGCCCGGAGACCACATTTGTCAAGCAGTTCTCTTATCAGAAGAACATAGCTTTCCATTTCCGTCTTCTGCAGGGCAGCCAGTTCCGTTTCCAGTCTTTCTTCTGCCCTTACCGATTCTTTCTCACTATATTTCTGCTGCAGATTTACATAGCAGCGGTTCCGAAGCGTTTCTGCCGCATTTTCCATCTTGGGAAAATATTTCTCTTTCGGAATAATGGATATTGTCTCACACATCTCCGCAATCCGGTGGGTATTTTTTATTACCACTTCCCGGGCCTTATCTTCCGGAAGGTAGGAAAAGGCTTTCAACATTTCTTCCGTGTTTAGGAACCGGTAGTCCTCGGTACATTTGTTCCGTCTGTGCCAATGGCTGATGATTTTGTAAGCCATGCGATCCTCCGGATCGATGTAATGGGCATCGCTGACCGCCACCACCGGAATCCCCGATTTCCCGCATATATCAATGATCCTTATATTCGCCGACTCATATTTTTCAAACGGAAGCACTTCCACATAATCAAACAGGGATAACGCTTCGTTCAGGTTTTCTGTTGTTTCTTCATTCATAAGCATTTTGTAGATTTTTCCGCTTTCTACGCCGGAGCCTAAGAGCAGTCCCTCTCTGTGCTTAAGTAATTCCTTTAGTTCATATACCGGAAAATCCTCTGCGCTTGCATTGTCAGATATCAGTCCATACAAATTTTTCAGACCGGTATCATTCCTTACCAGAACGCTGATGCTGTATGTATTGCCTTCTTCGTCTACCACCGGCATTTCCATCCCGAAAATCGCACGCGTTGTATATTTTCTGTATTTTCGAACCATTTCCATCTCCGTAAAGCAGAAAATGTTGGACGTATTGGTGATGGCTACCGCCGGAATATTCTGTTCGCTTAACTGTTTCATAATTTCACCGACATACACAGTGGAGTCTCCGCCCTCCTTACTGTGAATGTGCAGTTCTATTCTTTCCTCCAAATCCATATCCTTGCTCCTTTATCCATTGGTTTTACATTTATGCTTGGAAACAATATTGCTGTTACTTTGTCCGAACAATCTCATTATAGCCCGGGACAGGAAAAAATCGGATAGCTTATTTTCTATATTTCCCAACTGCCTTTACTTGGATGCTGAACAGCATATCGCAATGGCAATTAAAATTACGATTACTACTCCCCGCGCCCCGCTCCCCGCTTATGAAACAAGGATACTAAAAGTCATGTCCCATAAATGACTCTTTTGCAATCGTGTCCCGTCAGCAAAAAATCCCCACCATACATTGCTGTATAGCGGGGATTTTACCATCTTCTTTTTTCTATCCTATCTCTTCTGTAACAAACTTGCTTTTTCGCACAAGTCTTCCACATATTTTTTCTTTGGGATTTCTTCTAACCATTCTTTGGGTATTGCATCTATACCATAATACAGTCCGGCAAGTCCACCGGCAACAGCCGCCACGGTATCTGTATCATCTCCCATATTCACGACTTTCAATAAACACCCTCTTAGAGAATCCGTGGTAATCAGGCACCATACCACTGCTTCGATGGTTTCAATCACATAACCGCCGCTTCTCATATCCTCTTCCAAAGTCTGTTGAAGTTCCTCCAGCCGGAACAGCCTTGTAAAATGTTTCATTTCATAATAATTTTCCCTGTTCCCGCCATAATACTTTAACCCGTTATCAATACCTGTTTGCAAAATGTCCTTCAATGACGATTTATCCCCAAAGTGAAGTATCGCATCAACCATTGCATAATATAATCCACATGCTATTCTGCTTCTTGGATGATTATGCGTTAATCCGGACACTTTATGAATCAGTTCCATCTTATCCTCTTCCGAAGTCTCCTGATCCAATGACAGAAATATACACGCCGGAAGGATCCTCATCAAGGAGCCGTTACCGTTGGAATTTTCGTCCGTACATCCGCAGGTGGCAATATTCTTATCTTTTACATAACGGTAGATTGCTTCCGTGCAGGTATTCCCCTGGTCAAAAGCTTCCCCATACTGTGTATATTCTCCTTCCAGCTCCCACTTACAGAAACATTCCATAATGTCCGTCAAATCGACTCCCTTATTTTTCACAATGCTGTCAAGAGTGGCAAGCGCCATGCTTCCGTCGTCCGACCATGTCCCTGCAGGCATATCATATACGCCGCCGGATTCCATCCCCTTCACCGGTCCGTTTTCCCTTGAGATAATTTCTTCTTTTTCCATAAATTGTACCGGAACGCCTAACGCGTCCCCTACAATAAGTCCCATCATGCCATCAAGCCATTTATTCATCATACGATTTGTAAACACTGCCGTCCTTGTACGGCAATTCCCCTTTCCATGTACTAATCTCTTTGTTTCCCTGTTTTAATGCAGACATTCTTACCCGTAAATGCAATTCCGAACTTCAATATTTCCTTAATCCCCTCTTCTTTCATTTCCGAATCATACCGCATATCCTCAATCTGCACTAAAGCATCCTCTGCATCTCCTATCGTTCGTACCACTTCTTTCCATTATTACATGCAAAATTCGGAACGATATCAACATGAATTTGATTTCGTTCCGAATGATTCTTATTGATACATCTCCATTTAACTATATAAAGCATTATCTCCGTTTTGCAAAAAATCATGCCGCCCCCAAAAGCGGCGCTTAAAATCACATGCTTTTCATAAGTCCTATTGTCTTATCTTCATTTCTGACAAGTTCTCCTGACTTAATACCATACTTGATTCCTCGTTCCACAGCATCCACTAATGCCTTTCCGCTTCTGGCATAACCCATGGTTCGAATAGTTTCTTTAATCAGACTATCTTTATCAAAAGATACTCCATCTGCTACGGTTAGACAAACTGCGTTCTTCAGTTCCTGTTGGCAGATTTCATCCGGTGAACGGCGGTCTGGATTAGCCGAGTCATTCCTATAAACACCATATGTATCCGGATTTTGATTACTATTCCAAAAGAATTTTACACCATTCTGCTTATTTGCCTTGGCATTTAGCTTTTTTATAGCTCTCTCCGTAGCTTCCAAGGTAGCCGGGCTGGAACGGTTTATATCAAAAGCACGTAAGCACTTTTTAATCAGTCTATCTTGTGTAATCGGAGCCTCTGCATCAACTATTCTTTGAAGCTTTTCGGTTATTTCTGCCATATTTTCTTTAAGTGCATAGTCTGCAGTACCCATAGGAGTAACGTGGATAGCTGCTTCTGCATAATCCTCCAATCGATATTTTACAGAAGGCTTTTCTGTTATGATGGAATCTGTTCCTGTTTCCAGTTTTATCGCAACTTTTCGCTCTTCTACATTTTCCATCGGTACTGTAAGCTTCACATCAAAAATATCATTTGTTGCATGTTCATTTACTGTATCTTCTGCAATAGACCCTTTCTTTTCTTCCGCAGAATCTTCTGCTTCATTCTTAACATCGTTTAATAAAATAATTTCTTTTTCCGCTACATCATCCCTCTCTTCTAAAATAGTATTCTCTGTCGTATCAGAAATCTCATTATCTTCAGCAGTTAGTCCATTTTGCTCAGCCACTTTTAATGCTTCTTTTTTTCTTTCATTCAGAAGCTCCAGCAGTTTATCTTTTTCCTTCTGCTTGTTATCCCACCAATCCATGGTCCAGATTCTATGAAGATTCCACCCCAGACCACCAAGAACAGAAAGCTGCGCCACTTCTCGATCTTTCGTATTCATTGACTGTTTGTAAGACTCTCCATCCATCATAATTCCCATTAGGTATTCATCCTGATTGTAAGGATTGATAACTGCTATATCCACCTTAAATCTGGAATGACCGACATATTTCTGGTACTTATATCCGGCATTTTCCAAAGTCTGGCACAGTTCATCCATAATTCCATGGTACTTGGTTTCCCTGCTTTCTGATACCATATACTGTAATTTGCCTTTTTGTGCAAATTCCAGAAAGTCTTTTAATGCCTCTACACCCTTTGATTTAGTACGTTTCAAATCAATCATATCAGCCGTCATCGTAGAAAATACTACCATCTCACTGCGTGCTCTGGAAACAGCTACATTAAGACGTTTCCAGCCGCCTTCTTTATTAAGTGGTCCGAAATTAAGAGACAGCCTTCCTTCCTCATCCGGTCCAAATGCAACGGAAAACAAGATAATATCTCGCTCGTCCCCCTGCACATTCTCCAGATTCTTCACAAAGAGTCTTTCGCCCTCATTGTTCGCCCACTTATCAAATTCTGTATCCTTGGCAAACTCCTCCTGCAAAAGATCCTCAATCAAAGTCTGCTGGCTGATATTGAAGGTAACAACACCTATAGACTGATTCTTCAGCACTGAATCTTTATAACGGCGTTTAATTTCCTTAACAATTGCAGTGCCTTCCCCCTCATTTACACGTCCTTTTTTACGGTTAAAGAATCCATCCACCTTAACCATGCTGACACGCTTTTCTCTATCATTTACAGAGGGAAAAGTAAGCATAGAATTCTCGTAGAATTCATTGTTGCTAAAAGCAATCAGGCTCTCATGCCGGCTTCTGTAATGCCACTGTAAATGAGCCTGTGGCATCCCTAGTGCCAGGCAATCATCTAAGATACTATCCAAATCCTCAATATCCAAATTATCCTCGTCTACAGTATTTCCTGCAAAGAAACTTGTTGGAGGCATCTGATTAGGATCTCCTACGATAACAGCATTTTTACCCCTGGCGAGTACCCCAACTGCCTTACATGTCGGAAGCTGTGATGCCTCATCAAAAATAACGATATCATACTGTTCCTGATCCGCATCCAGATATTGGGCTACCGAGATTGGACTCATTAGCATACAAGGCGTAAGTTTCCTTAATATCTGAGGTATTTGGTCAAATAGCCCCCGTATAGACATCCCTCTTCCATTACTGCTAATAAATCTGCGAAGAATATTCAATTCCTTACTGAATTCCACACTTGTATAGGGAGATGGTAAATTATGAGTAAGAATATAGTACATTTCTTCCTTGGTCAAATCCATAAACTCCGTATCCAGCTTTTTGAACTGATAAATTTTCTCATTAAAGCTGCTGCCGGTAAAGCTATTCAATACAGGTTCATTCTCAATAACAGATAGAATGATTGCTTTATAAATAGACCGTAAATATACACTCATCACTTGTTCATGTTCCAAGCCATCTGCGTAGGCTTCACATACCACAGCAAGTCCAGCCTGACGGCAATTCTGGTCAAACTGTTTGTATACAATCCAGTCCTTGATTGTAGCAGAGTTTTGTATCAGGTTGTCACAGCAGGCAAGTCGTGCATCAATCCAATTTGTTTCAATATCATCAAATGTTAATTGCAAGAGCTTTACTGCCTTAGCCTGACACTCTTCCATCGTATGAAAGGCCATGACTACAAGTTTAGCTTGCTCTATGCAATCGGTTCTCTTCCCATTTTTTCCCAACTGCTGTAATTTTTCTGAAAACTGAGATATCGTTGCCAACTGCCTTTTCACATCATCGCGATATCTTTTCAGAGCCTCCCCAGTAGGACAAACATCTATAATCTGTTTCCACTCAAATGTTAACTGATTTTTCTTTCTCTCAACAGCAGCTGCTTCCCTCTGATACATTTCAATATCTGCAATAATGGCAGGAATCTGAAATACCTGAACCTCAAATGATGCAAAAGACTGAATTTCTGCTGCCAAATTGTTAAGCGCCCTGGACTTTCCTAAAAATTTTCGGTTAGCCTCATCATATTTTCTTCGAAGCAGGCTCATATCCGACAGCAAAAAGCTCTCTTTCCAGGTATTCAATAAAGCATTTTTTCTTGCAGTAAGCTTTTCTACTTCTGCCATATAAGCCAATGGCTGGTCAAATGCTTTATCAATATTATCTACCTCAAGTAAAATGCTGGGAATAGTTTCTGAGGCGACAATTCCTTCTGCATCCTTCTTTATATTCATCCATTCGGATTCACTGACAGGTGCTTTCATTCCAAGGCTGTCCACCATCTGACCTACTGTCTTCTTTACCTCCTCCAATGAATTTTTATATGAGGTAATAGAATCTTTCAAATCCATTTTCAAGGTCTGCGTGTAAACAGTCTGCCCTACTTCATGAAGTGGATGAGCATGTGGATGTCCAAGAGTTCTGCCTATTGCAACAAGCTGTTCCAAAGCTCTTCGCTGAGAATCCAAATCACTTTGTGTAACAGTTCTGACATATTCTGATGCAAATTTTAACTCTATTCCATAATCTGGAATTGCCTCATAAATATCAATGAGCTCCTTCAGACTCTTACCAAAAGTTCTCTGTTCATGAAGCTTCTGTACATAAGCATCAATATCCTCTCGCATTTTGTGAATATCTTCTATTTTTTCATTGTAGTCCGTTTTCAGTCCATAAACACCCAATTCCAGATTTTTCCTAAGTTGATCCAACACTGCTTTTTTAGTAGCTTTGTTAGAATGCAATTCCAGGCAAAAATCACCTATACCAAGTGCCTCTAAACGTTTCTGTACCACTTCAAGAGCTGCCATTTTCTCTGCTACAAAAAGTACAGTTTTCCCCTTAGTCAGCGCATTTGCAATCATAGCAGTAATTGTCTGAGATTTGCCCGTTCCGGGCGGTCCATGAAGAACAAAACTCACCCCATTTGCCGCCATATTGATAGCTCTGAGCTGAGAAGCATCCGCAGTAATAGGCAGATATGCCTCATCTGTATCTACACCTTCCGGTATCGTACAATCCCAATCTACAGCACCTTTTATAAGACTACGGACAATGTTATTACGCTGCAACATATCACTATGGTTGTGAATATCATTCCACATGACAAACTGCGTAAAAGAAAAATTTCCAATAAAGCCAGCTTCTATAACATCCCACATATGAAGCGACATGATTCCCTTTCGCATAATAGCAAAAATAAGCGGTAAATCTAGACCATGTTCATCTGTCGGAAGCGTTGATAATCCCGGTATTTCTATTTCGTAATTCTGCTTTAAAAATTCTAACAGGGTAATGTTAATCTGGGCATCTTCGTCCCTCATACGCATTGTATACCCCTTGCTTGCCGACTTTCGGATAATGTCGATTGGTACTAATATAATAGGGGCATAGCGCATGGTTTCATTTTTCTTTCCTTCGGACCATCGCAGCAGGCCTAATGCCAGATACAATGTACTGGCACCATTTTCTTCCAGGGAGGTTTTGGCAGAGCGGTACATCTTAGTCAAACAGGAATTCAATTCCTTCTCTGAATAGAAGGAATGAAGTTTTTTATGCTTGCTCTCAAGCTCTATATACTCCTGGAACGGTCCCAGATCGGTTAAAGCTTCCACTGTTATTTCACCATTTATTCCCATATTGTCTGGACGTGGAAGAACAAAAAACTCCTCTCCTTCTGTAAGTGCATCCTCCAAAGTACTGATATTATTGCATAAAAGGGGGACTACAGCTTTCGTAAACCGCAAGTTAATGAGCATATTTCTCATGCTAAGGTCCAAAAGCTTTCTCTCCCATTGTATCTGCTTAGTAGCTTCCTGCTTGTTTCCGAGTTTTGTAAAATCAAAGTTATTTAAATCTATTGTAGACGCAGATGTCACTTCAGATTGTTTTCTATCATCATGCTGTACTACAAAACCAGCATCCGTAAGTACCCGCACGGGCAACGGACGGATTCCCATACTTCTCGCACGGGCAACATCTATTGCAAAATTAAAAGTATCATAATTAGCTACCTTAGCTGCTGCCAGCTTGCAGGCTTTATCAAAATCATAATTCCGACCAGCATTCATGGCTGTACATTCCACTACCAATATCTCATGAATTCCATTTGACATACGCTTTTGAAGCTGGGACGGATCATCCATAATCGTATCAGAAAAGGAGTCCTCCACAAGCCAGACTCCAGCAAAAATATGGCCGCGGACCAGCACCATAATCGGATTAAGTCCCATAGCTTCTAAGCAGGCACAATATAGCAACGTCATATCCATACAAGTACCTAAATGTTGTTCCAATACTGCATCTGCCAGACGGATTCTCTGCCCAAATTCCTCAAAACTTGCCGGTGGATTTGCATATGTAATATTTTTTTGCTGAATAGCAGCAAAAGCCGCTGCCGCCATCTGCTTTACCCTATTAGGATCATTGTATTGATAGCCGGCTAAAGATGGATCCTTCGTCCATTTTTGCAGATACTGGGCAGCAAGCTGGATTAAACTGGTTACAACTGGATGATTTGGCATAGAAAAAGCAGTAAGAATTTCCGGTGTATATTTCAGTCCGGGCCATTGATCAAATGCAAGCGCTACAATTTTCTTCTGGCTTGCTATTACTTCCTCTGAATCCAAACAAATACGAAAACGAATACTACATGTAATTCTCTCGGTAAGAGAAGCTAGATAATCCCCGTTTATCTTGATTTTCAAATTTTTTAAGTGTAATTCTTCTCCCACCTGTACAGACTGAATTCCCAATTTAAATTCTTCTATCAGCCTGGTATCAGAATCAATGTAAAGAGTCAAATCATTAATATCCTGATTGGTCGTATTTTTTATACATACATCATCAACAACTGATATACCCTGCTGCTCAATGGCATAGTTCACTACTTCGTCTGACTCTACAGACAGTTCAAGACCCTCTTTTGCCTTTTTTAACATTTCCTGACGTTCTTCAGCAATTCGAGTCCTTGCTAATTCATCCAGCTCCGATGCGAAGTCTTTGGGATTTGCTACTTCCAATGCCTCATTTCCCGGATAAACTGCTTCCGCTGTTGCATCAGTGATAGCATTATGCTTTTCATCCATAGCTTTACCTGCTTTCTCTTAGTACTGTTGTAAATTAAGCTTGTTTTTTTCTATCGGCCCAATTTTCACACCTTACCGTAACTAATGTTCGTTATGAACAATCTCCTGCAAATTCAATCAATATTTCAATTACCGCTATTGTTAATAAACATATTATAATCCACTTATATGCATCTGTTCAAGGTTAAACATTTATAAGTTGGGCTTTAGGTTATTTTCTCTTTTCTATAATCACTCAAATCAGAAACCAGAAGTATTGCCTCTGACACTGTGACTAATAACAATCCCATCTTTACCAGCGTCTTTCCCGTAGAATCATCCGATTTCTTCGCTTCCTCCGCACACTTTCCGAGCAGTCCAATCAATCCGATATTGGCTAAACGCTGTAAATTCCTATTTATAGCTTTGTTATCTCTATGAATTTCTCTTAATAATGCTGTATTTGTCATGGCAATGCTCCTCCCCATTTTATCCAACCATATCTTCAATGTTTTCTGCGGCATACATATTCTCTTCCTGCTCATCAGCCGCCGGTTGTATTTTTGTCACTTCAATATGTTCCGGTTCGCCGGTTATCCTTTCAACCTCTGCCAGGTTATCTTCACAAACATCCGCTAAAGATTGGCAGTCAATATAATCCGTCAATGCATACAGACAGTTAAGTTCCTGATTTTTTGCCTTTTTCTCAAGTCTCAGCTCCTTTAATCTCTTAAAGATCTTATAGCCTTGTGCCACATTGCAATTGGCATCTTCCGTCTCCAAAAGGATATCTTCAATCTCGGCATCTATCTCTTTCATATCCATCTGAAGATTCGTGATGTACTGCCCTGCATTCCGGTAAAACTCCGCCTGCTGCCGGGCGAATGAAAGCCAGTCATTCTCTTTTCCGTCAAATGGAGTATAGCTTCTTTCTTCTGTCATTGTATCTTCACCATCCTTTTCCTCAAATGTGGGTTCCTCGCTATATTTTTGCTTTTTATCTGAACTACCGTGAATAGCTTCCGATATATCATCTCTTTGTAATCGTCTGTCTTTCAGTATGCAGTTTTCAAACAATTCTTCGTATTTTCTGGGTTTGTATTTTCTTGTTTCCAAGCCCATAATGCATTTAAGTGCCTGCTTCGCTTTTGTGACATTTGCATTCGTTCCGAAATTGTTCTGAAAATATTCAATTCTTTGCAGTTCATCCTTAATATCTCTTCTGTTTTCCCTGCACACCCTTAACAGTTCAACTAAATCCGCAGCTTCATTCTCATCTGTTTCACACAATTCAATATAGTGAAGAACATCGCAAATCTTCTGATCGATATCGGAGTGTTTTTTCGTCAGCTCCTCCTTATAATCCTTCAGCCCCTCTACAAGATATGTAAAATGTGTAAGATATTCCGCCCAGTCCATTTCTGAAAGGTCATACGAAGCCACCTTCTTTTCAACCGGTTCTGTTACCTCATCGTATGTAAGTTCCTTTATTGGTGAAACAACTTCATCGACAATACTTTCTGTCTGTTCTTCAATCGGAACCATACAATAAAAGGATGCTTTTTTCCCACACCTATGTGTCTGTTTGCCTGAGCGAGCGTAAATACCGTTGCCTCCTGCTCGCCTGCCGCAGCTACCAGCTGTTCTGCCTGATTGGTTCGATAATAATGTCCGCTGTAATCCATGATGTAATATAAAGAGTCCGTTCCCATAAGTACCTCCTATTCCAATGTCCCGTCATTTTTACATATTTCGTAATATTTACACACAATACAGCATTTGCTGCATTCCTTAGCATGTAATACCGTTTTTCTGATCCAATACCATAACTTTGCCACTCTGATACCTCACCTGTTTCAAAAAAGAACCCCTTACGAACTGCTTATGAACCAAGGGTAGCAGAAGGTATGTCCTATAAATGACTCTTTTACAATAGTAAAGCAAAAAAATCCCCACCGTACATTTCTGTACAGCGGAGACCTCCCGTTTTTGTATCCATTATTATAATTCTTTATTCTGCCCATTTATATCGCAATTTGTAGTTGCTAAACTGACGATAATCTAATTTTTTCTCCTTTTGTAATCTTCCAATTACAATATAGGGCATAACATTTTGTGATGCCGCAAAGCTTTTGATGGATTCTATTTCATAATTTTTCCCTGCAACGAAGATTTGATAATCTGTTTCCGAAATTAATTTATTACTTGCAAATCGGTCTGCAGCACTTTCTTTCTCAATATCAGAACCATCGTCAATAAAGTTTGCTTTCTTTCCGATATCGCCATTAACAATATGACCTAATTCATGGAAAATGGAAAACCAGAAAATATCTGCATATGCATTCCTTATGGTAACAACCATTTGGTATACTCCATCACTCTTAGGCTCAACATATCCTTGCACCGGAGCACCATTAAAATTTTTAACTATGGAAAAATCAATTCCATACCTTGCAAATATAGAACGAAGCTCCTCCTGTATATCAACGTCTTGCTGTGTCATAGCATTCTTCAGTTCATCTATTAGTTCATCTAAACATTCAATATTAAATGTACTTTGAACTTCTCTCTTTTCTCCGGCAATCTGGCAAAGCCGCATCCATGCGCCCAAGACATACGGATTGACCTTTGCAGAATTTGACATTCGAAATGCCCCTGCCGGAACCATTTCCTTAACATTTGCAATATTGCTGACTCTAAGCGCCTTTCTTAATGAGAGAATAGATTCTTCTTTTTTTTCTCCCACCGGCATCTTACCTTTTTGCCGAAGATACTTTACAATATCCTTCAATGCTTCTCTTGCATCCCGTTCATCTTCTGTAATTGTTTGTTCTTCATTTGCTTCTAATAATTCCGCATCGTAGTTTGCCTGTAAATTAAGCCAGAAAGACTTCGGTACACCTAATGCATACTCCAATGCAAATGCAAAGTTAGATGAAATATTCTTTTTTCCTGAAATCACATTACTTACATAAGCCGGAGATACTCCTGTGCTTACAGCTAATTCTGCCTGTGAAATACCGCGGTCTTCCAATACATCTGCTATCGTTTCTCCAGGATGGATAATCAAATCACGGGATATACCAGTTTTCTTTACTGCCATGGTAATCGCTCACTCCTTCCACTTTGATTTCTGTACAAATCATTACAGTATCCTGATTTGCATTTGGTTCAATAATCAATCTCACATGTGGGGCTACATGCAAGGAATACCTTATATTTTTATAACCCGTTAATTGTTCCGGCTTTCCCAGTCCCAATGTTAAAAAATCACCAAAACACTCTGCGGCGATTAGTCTATCCATGTGTTTCTTTATTGTCCTCACCCAATCAGAAGGCAACTCTCTCTGCATTTTGGAATAATCAGAAAAAAATTTTTCAACCTTGCTGTTAGCATAGGTTATTTTCAATAACTACCACCTCGTTATAATAAGTTAACCATTTGGTTAATTTATATTAACATTGATGTGTCTAAATGTCAATCATCATATTGTCTGACCACCACCGTTGAAATTTCATACAGCAAACTCCTTTCCCGTATCCCCCCAAATTTTTCCTGTCTAAAAAATCTGTCCCGGCAATTTCTTTTTTTCTTTGTAGGGAAAGTTCTGGTCAAACTCTTCCGCTTCCTTCTCATCAATGAGATAGCCTTCCGGTGTTGCATATTCTCCGGTAATTCCGTCAAGATATCCAGGAATCAGTTCCCTGCACAGGAAAAATGATGCATCTTCCCCCTCGGGCAGGATTTTCCCATATCCTTTCCGTTTATATTCATTCTTTATGCAGATTGGGCCCATGGTCATAATCGGAATACTTCTTCCGTCATCTGATGTGATTGCTGTTCTCATAAACATATTCTGGCCAATGAGTTCGCCGTCCTGATACATAACAAGATCAAGCTCCGGTACAAATGCCGGATCATTTCTCAGCTTGTGAAGAACATAATGTTCTAAGCATCCCGGACGGTAAACATTCCAGAATATCCCTTTTGCTTTGGTGATGGCGGTATAACGCCCCTTTTGTCATAGCAAGTTCTCCGGCAATCTGGCTGACGGAAACCGCCTCATAGCCATCTCTGGCAAACAGATGCAATGCCACAATTAATATTTCTTCTTTTCTGTATCCGTATCCACATATACGTAATCGAACACTTCTTTTATGCAGTCAATATGCTCCACTTCAAGCAGGCTGCGCTCTACATCCTTTGCGGTGTTATATCCCGGAATGTTTGGAAAGCGTAAATAGAGATGATCGGCAGGCACGCTGTCGGCCAGTTTCTTCAAATTGCTTTTCATCATTGCATTGCCGGTTTCTGTGTAATTTTTATATATCTCATCATTCATATCCTTAATGTCGATGATCCACTGGTCTACATAGGGAATCAGAAGTTCAAGCGATTCCCATGCAGTATGGAGTGATGTTTCCATTCTGATCTTCCATTCCTTCGGCGCCATCCGGGCAAACCTTTCAATGAACTTTGCATGCAGCAGAGGCTCTCCCCCTCCAAAAGTTACTCCCCCTCCACTCATTCGAAAATATATGTCATCTATCCTTACCAGAGCTAACAGTTCTTTCGGCTTGTAGTCTGTCAGAACTTCTTTCCCATAATGGCACTTATTGTTGATGCAATATTTGCATTTTAGGGGACAGCCATAGAACGTAACCAAAGTCGTGATTCCTTGCCCGTCCGTTCCGGTTCTTAATCTGGAAATACCCATTATTTTACTCATATTGTTTTCCTCATTGTTCAACGATTATTCCTGTTTTTGGTTTCCATGCCCACTTATAAATTTTTCATTGATTCGCAATGGAGGATAGACTCTTTGCACCGGATCTATCTTCTCTAACCGTTCCATAAGATAACGTAATTCTTCATCGCACTTTGGGCAGGTTCCTCCACATGCTCCCTGTAGCGAACATTCCTCCGTCTGAAAATCAATACCATTGGCCTCGGCTAATTTCCTGCGTGCCTGCTTAAGGGTATGACACAATTCCTTTCCGTCGCTTCTCTGTGTAAGGAACAGCTGGTTCTTTTTTTTCATTTCCACCATTCCCTCATAGGTCATAAGGCCAAGAGTTTGGAATAAAATGCTATCATCAGCATGAATAAATCCCTTCTCAAAAGTAGTGTCTATGTAGGCTTTCTTATTAAAATCAAAAAAATACTTTCTGTCATAATGCCCATGCATACGTTCTATCTGTCTGTGTACAATGGGCAATAGTTCATTCATCTGTCTTTCTACATGCTCATAATATTGAGATAAGGTCAACCTTTTATATTCTTCCGTGGACTCCGGTTCCATAGCCAGAACAGACCTTGTATTACTTAAATCAGCTATAATTTCCTGATAGGCCTTTATCCTGTTTCGGCTTTCAAACGAAAACGGGGATATGGTCCATAAATGCAAATTTGATCTTTCTGTCACAAGCTGAAGCAGTTTGTATGGGTACAGTGTGGAAATACTGTCATCCGAAAGAATCAGGACATCCCATTCATGGTCGATCAGTTGCAATAATTTATCCTGATTCTCACATAATGCTCTATATCGAAGGCTTGTCATGGCTCCATTTTCATCCATACCCATGATAGCCGGTATCTTCACATCTAAATATTGATAATTCTTCTGATGTTCTCGTGGTTTGTCCGTGTAGTAGGAAATTACAATCACTTCTTCCGCGTATTGAGCCAGGACCGGCGACTGTGCATTCCATAATCTTCCTTCCTCTGTCACTATTATTTTCATTGGCATCTCCTCTTACATCTTAAAGAGCTGCCGACATTTCCGCCGGCAGCCGGTACTAATTTATAACCTTATTCATAAAGCGAATCTATTGCAGGTAATATAACGTCCTCATCTGACATCGATATCTGCAGACTGAACTTTTGCTTCTCCGTTTTTATCTGTGGTGTTTTCTACTCCCCACCAGGTACCGACAGAGGTAATAAAACAGCCATATTCCCCTGTGATTCCTTTCATTAAAGTGTAGCTTTCATAAAATTCTTTTAATGATTCAAGTTCTCTTTCTCTTCCTATAAAAATATGAGGCTCCTCTGTATTTATTCAAATCGTTTTTGTTCAAATTGATTTGAACAAAATTGTTTTGAATAAAATATGCCATATTTTTTTCTCGAAATCAATTATTTATTCTTCTTATCATTTCATCTAAAAAGCTGCCGGCATTTCCGCCGACAGCCTGCACTAATTCCTATTTAATCCGTATTCCGGATTTCTTGTACACAGCTTGTTTTTATAAACACTTTCTATCCCAGTTGCCTCCTTGTCGGTAACATTCTTAGGAAGGATTCTGAGAATCGTAAATTGAAAGTCATAATAGGCATCCGGATATTTTTTCAAATGTTCTTTGATATCTACATCCCCACCGTGGTGCGTTTTGTAATACTCTGTCCATCGACCAAGGATTCCATCCTCATTATAGGTAGACCCAATATATTGCTTATTTCTTTTTGTATCGCAGATTAGATAAATACCATTTACATTCTTAAGAGCATCTACCCATTTATGATACCTATTTTCCTCAGCAACTATATCTCCCAGTTGATTGTAAGAGATGATAAGCTCTTCATACCCGGGAAATTCTATTTCATTACGATTTGAGATAGAAAGAACTTCCTTATCATTGCTTGCCCATTGAAACCATGATCTGGTTCCCTGTCCCCACTCAATGACAAGCTTTTGATCCATATCACTCATCACATCAAGCTTTTTCATTTTGTAGTACACGTGATCTTTATCAAAATGCTCCGGATAAGGATACCCCTTTGGCATCATATCTTTAACACCGGAGCCAGTTATCACCTCAAGGATCTCATATATTCCGATAAATAGCGCCTCCGTCTTGTTAGTCCCCATAAACGCAGCAATATATTTGCAATTATCAAAACAGTTCTTTGATTGTGTTGACTGGTATGCTTCAATCATTCCATGTTTGTAAACCTCTCGGACATCCTCTTTATTTAATGGATGACGAACCAGTTTTGTCTGCTCAATATCTACTCCATATTCTTTAAAAATTGATGATAAATGCATCTTTACCTTCCTCCCTACACTTTTCTCTCCGTATAGCTTTCTTGCCCCATCAGCGCATCATACGTTCTTACAAATTATACCTTAAAAAGTCATTATAACATTTCTAACAGTTTATTCCAAGGTCATCTTTAGTAAGTGTTTTCCCGGATTTGATAACTTGATTCCAATATACAATATCCGCATCATTGTGCCACATGCATCCGCAATCCATGCATTTCTTTGTGGGTGGTTTCGTGCCAAATCTATCGTATGCTCCCGGCCCATATTCCAATTTACCCTCATCATATAGTTGCTCTGTCAGTGTATTTCTCCAGGTACACAATATAGACGGCTTTACATATTTTGAACCGCATTCCGGACAGATGCATAATAATTTACGCAACATTTCATTATTGACGCCGGAACATACAACCGTAATATATTTACTGATTTTCTAAGGTAATTTTCAATTTTACAAAGCATATTTTCGGTTGGATTTAAAAAATATATATCTGTGACCATAATTCTGTACCCCTTCACCAAATGTACAAATTATAAACAGGGCAGTATTTTCCTCAATCCGGCAATTAACCCTGCTATATCCTTTTTTACTCTCCTATATCCTTCTTCGTCTCTATCGTTCCCGCACATATATAACCCACGGTTAATCTCAATCATTATGGATATTACACGCCGTTCGCGATTGTAATATTTTTCCGGAACAATGGCTCCCGAAAACGGACGATTGAGGTCTGTTTCATAACCATGCTTTTGGAAATAATGGCATATAAAGCATGCTAACCATGCGGGTGTGTGATACGCATCCGTTCCGATACATATATCCGGTCTGTATTCTCCCTGATCCATCTCATACGGAAGCGGGCTCGGATAAAAGGAGTGCCCGTCTATGATCAGGCAACACCCATATTCTTCCAGCTTCCCTGTAACAGCCTCCTCAAACATACGATGGTGTCTGTCATAATATTTTAAGAGTATTTCTTCTTTATGTTCATCGGGAATCCTTCTTAGCTCGTTGCAATCCGAGCAGGAAGTATAAACAGCCCCCATTCCTCTCTTTGCCATAATTTCTTTCTCATCATCCCGGAACCTCTCCGGATCGCATACTAACCGCGATATGGGAAATCGCAGCATCTCACAATCGGCATCAAATAAATCATCGGTAAAATGATCGGTCATTACCATAAGCTCGCGCTCTAAATTCGGCGTAACAAAATATTGTAATTCTTCTTTGGGTATGTATGTCGCTGCATGCGGCACATGAATCAGGATCGGATCTTTCTTTTGCATATTGGGCCTCCTTTTCTACAAAGAGGCCACTTAAGACATCTTTTCCATGAACAAAATGCACGAAAAAGACCCATCGTCCGATGGGTCCGTAGTATTTCCTATATCCCATCGATCAAGCTTTGGCACCTTACCATTGGCAGGTTGCCGTACGGTCACAGGGCTTGTCCCTCGCGTACTCTTCATAGGTTTTTATTTTATTAAGTATATCACACTTTTTTAAATTTGTATTTACTTTTTACGTAACCGGATTACAATTTCCTTATCACGTATCTTTTCGCAGAATATTCAGATACTCCTCATATGAGAACACCCTGTTTCGTGACGCATTTGTCGTTTCCTTCAATATACCTGTCTGAACCAGTTTATCTACAGCAGACGATACCGTGTTATAGCTTCCCCCAAGGTCAGCCGCCGTTTTTTTGATTTCGATGATAGGATACTGCTCTATATAATCGAAAACTCTTCTTACGTTATCATTTTTTCTTGTGGTAATAGGAAGTCTGCAGACATTGTTCTCATGGAGTGTTGACAACTTTTCGACGGTAGCCAGGGAATCCTTTGCTGCTGCCGATACTGCTTCAAGAAAGAATCCAACCCACTGCTCATAATTCCCGCTTCTTCTTACCTCAGAAATACGGTCATAGTACTCTATCTGGTTTTTTTCAGAAAATAAGATATATATATGATTGGTTTTGAAATATATCCCTGTTCCATAAGGTAAAGCAATATCATCAACCGTCCAACACGTCCGTTTCCGTCAAGGAACGGATGGATTGTTTCAAACTGATAATGAATCAATGCAATTCGGATGAGCGGATCGTAATCATCCCCTTCATTCATATATCTTTCCAGATCAGTCAACGCAACATTCATATCCTCCGCATTCGGTATGAGTTTTGCTGCCGTGTCGAGCCTTACCAGATCCCTGTTAGCTTCCACCAGTTTCTTTACTATATCACTATTTATATTAAGCTCCGGATTCGGAGGCAACGGCGAAGGCTTAAAGGACTGATATGCGGCTTCACCGCTTAAATTTGTTACCAATTCACCTGATCTATCCATAATAACCTCCTTCTTTCTGAAATAACAACTCTATAATATATTTCTTATTTCAAAATGTAATGTACTTATCGAAATATAAATATCATTTTTCATCTCTTATTTCAAAATCAATCCAACATTTCTGTCAAATGCATAACACACAAGGTGCCACCATCAGTATCACATTTTATGTCCGCTTTTATTTTTACATTCATATAAAAATTATGTACACCTTTTTCATATTTATAATCCATGATGGGACAATGATTATAATTCCATAGGCAAAAACAGGACTCCCCTTTTCCAAGAGAGTCCTATCGTTAATACATCTTTATTTACTCTTAGTACAACTTCGCACCGGCGGGGATATGGTTGTCCACCATGAGAAGGTTCAGCTTCTCTTCGCCGTTTTCTTCGCAGACTGTGGAGAGCTGCATGCCGCAGGACTCAATGCCCGTCATGGCACGGGGAGGAAGGTTGGTGATGGCGATTAAGGTCTTATCAGCCAGTTCTTCCGGCTCGTAGTAAGCGTGGATGGCACTTAAGATGGTACGATCCGTGCCGGTTCCGTCGTCCAAGGTGAACTGTAAGAGTTTCTTGGACTTGAGCACGGCTAGAGTTTGTTTGCTTCTCGCTGTAAGGTGGTAAGGTCAAAGAGCTTGGGCGGTGCGACTCCCTTTTTCTCACGATTGACCGATACACAAACCGCCTTTGAAGCTTGGCAAGCGTCTTTGAGTTCTTCGGCTTTTTCTCTGTCGGAGATCCTCGCGCTTGCCGCTTCGGTGCCTTCAAGATCAAGACGTACAATGTGGTACTTTTCTTTCTTGAAGCTCATAATCTGTGTTTCGCGGTCAACGAGCATTTTGAGGGTCGGGGTCTGCACTCGCGTATGGCTTTGCGGATAGCGTCTATCTTTTCTCGGTTGATGTACGACAGCCCCGCAAGGGTAAAGTCCCAATCTTCGGGTAGGGAGAGCATTTGCGACAACAGCCCCTTTGCCTTTAAGGTCAAGTTTTTGTTTCGTAAGTGGTGGTTGCTCATAACGGTATATCCCGCGTTTCGCTCCACCCGAAAAACTGCCATTGTGTATCACTCCTTTGTAATAGAAAAAGCGGCAATATAGTCTTTGATGATCTCGCCAAGGTCAGCCGTATAGGAAAATATGAAGTATTCCAACACGGCGGGGTCTGCGCCCATCGGCTCGGCTTCTGCGGAGAACTGCAAGCCCATCAGCCCGTAAAGTACTTTGATGATCTTGAACAGCTTGCCGCGATCTGCGGGGATGTTCATTGAAACGAAAATATCTGTCAAGCGGTTTATCATTTCCTTGTCGCCGCCCGTTGATACCCATACCATTTCAGCGAATGGCTGTGTAATCGCGCCCGATACAAGATTGATCTTGCCCTTGCAGATTTCCCCCGATTGAGTGATGATACCCCTTGATAAAAGGGCTTCGTTTTTTCTTTGCATAATTTTAACCTCCTTTATTATACGAAAATATTGTTAAAATTGATTGGATTCGACCAATCTTTGCACTTCGTCTATTGAAAAAATCGCCAAAATATGATATAATTATAATTAGCAAATTTTGTTTTGGGCGAAGGAGCAGTTTTATGAAAAAAAGAGATGTTTCACATTGGATAAAAAACGAACACTTTGAGGGCTTGCTCCTTTTTGCTCAAGCACTTGAAGAAGGTGCATTCTACTATTCTTACGAATCTTATAAACTGCCTGCATTAAATAGTCATTATCTTTGTTACGATATTACTCATACAGCAAGAGATATTGACCGAAAAGTCTTAATGGACGGCAATTTTATCCCACTCGCAGAAGAATTTGAGCAAATGCTCAAGGAAGATATATTTATAAAAAACAATGTTGATGATAAAGGGACGATCCTGTATGCTAAAGATAAGAACGGCGATTTCTACGATTTATCTATCGGTGATTTGAAGTCAAAAATCAATAGTTACCCCGAAATAGCGGAATATCTTATAGATATTTGTGAAACAAACAACAACTATTTATCAGAGTTGCTTTGGCTACTGATTGATAATATTTTTTGTGATAATTTCGATCAAGATAATCGTGCCGCAATTTACACAATCACAAGAATGTTGATTACTGATCTTGTCAATGCAGGATATAGTAAAGAGTATTTGTATTCAACGATCGAAGATTTCTTTTTCACCGCGTCAAAGCCAATCGAATGTAATACTGACACAGTAGTTTCGTTTTTTAACTGCTTTACTTTTGACGACGTAGAATATGAAGCTGTCTTTGGAATTAACATCAAAGCTGCCCGTTTTTTTGAGAGATTAGACAATATCGAAGTAAGAGATGCTACACCAGAAGAAAAAAGACAATTGAATTTACAGAAGTCCACCGACAAAGTAGTCGTTATCCCCAGAAAAGAAGTAGACGTATATTCTGCATTTGAATCAGCAATTCGACGCATAAACACATTCTTGTCTTTTCACCGAATAAATCAACACGACAGTAAATTATTTATCACCCCCAAAGCTGTTGTTTATGTCAAAGATGACGAGGACAATCTGAAAGACGGTACCCCTATAAGAACATCTATTAACCCATTAAAGAAAAAAGGCAATTCGTCCGATTTGCGCGCCCTTTTTGACGATATTACGTTGTCCAAAAAAATTGATATCCCGAAAGCATTTTATAGAGCAATGGCTCTTCACAGCGGTGCTATTGAAAGCAAGGATATTTCTAATCAGTTGCTAAATCTGTGGACGGTAGTAGAAGTCTTGATTGACACGAAACGCGATAACGAGGATAAAATCAACACTATATGCACTATTCTAGGTGCAGTTCTCAATCGTTGTTATATGTATTCCAACATCGAACAACTTTATCACGACATCAAAATTTGTTCTTCGAGCAATGTAGATGAAATACTTGAAAAAATCGAACCTTCTTGTAATGATTTAGATAAAGTGGAAAGGCTCGCATTGTTATTATCGTTGGATACTTATAGCACAGAGCTATCCGAATTGATCGATTCACTAACAGATTCACCCTTGCTTATTTATCGCATAAAACAGTTTGCAGAACATATACTGTCTGATTCTCAATCAATTTATAAATATCTCAAACGGCACGAAAAAAAAATCAAATGGCATATTATGCGTATATATCGAAATCGCAATATGATAGTCCATAATGGTTCTTCAATGCCTTACAGAGATATAATAATTGAAAATCTCCACTACTATGTAGATGTGCTGATTGACACTTTAATCGAATATTACAATATCGGCATCACCACGCATACAAGTATTTACAAAAACATTCTTAACGAACAAGCCAATTACTATGTGGCTTTGGGAACACCTTTGAGCAAAAAGGCAAAAGCAACGGTAATCCAACTTACCGCTGACAATGCTTTAGAAATGATTTTCAATGAGTATAGCGGTAATCCCATTAAAAAAGCAATCGACCACGCACTTGAAAAAAATCGAAGCGAGCAACACAATTCAGATGAGCAACTTACTGAAGTAGAAGCAGAATACGAACATAAAGAGCTTCTACCCGTTGGAAACTAAAACATCATTGGTGCCCGTGGTGCCCACTTCTGTAAAAACACCTTATAAGAAGATAAATAGGCAAAAATGAAAATATATAAAAACCCTTGTGTTTGGCGGTTTTTATGCAGGAAACAATAAGAGCTTATGTGGAGAAATAAGGGGATTTAGGGCTTTTCACAGCCCTCGAAATCATGTAGCGAAGCCCTTCCGTGTAGCCATCTACGCTTCCAATAAAATTCGAATAATTCTTACAGATGATATCCACCATTCCGGCAGCATCTGCCCTTGCGTAAATCTCAATAATACTTGCCTTTGCCACCATCGAATCCTCCTTGTTTGAATTTGACGTAAGCATCAGCGAAACCGGTTTGCTCTTCCTTACAAATAGTATTCTACGGCTTTCTATGGATTAAGTCGTTCCCCAAAGAATGGAAAAAAAGTACAGTGGGAATGGACTTTAATCTTCTTACTCCCACAAAAAAAGACAACCATTTCTGATTGTCCTTCTGCATAAATTCTATTTCACTCCGACATATTCCATATATGTTACCATATATTTTCCTGTTTCCGCCCTGTTCAGGCGGTTGGGTGCGATATTCATAGTTCTTATATAAATCATAGTAAATTCTTCTTCATTATTTTCTCTACATAATCAATCACACTTTTCCACTCTAGTTCCCCTACATAAAAATTGCTCTTTTTAAACTGCTCCCAAAGTTCTTCCATATGTAAATCATCAGATATCAAATGTAATGTAGCTTCTATATCATCCTTGGTAAAAATAGTTTTCCTCTTTTCACAGGTAGCAGAAAATGCATCATATAAAACCCGCTTCTCTATCTGTTCTTCATAGAAGTTCATGATACTGTAAACATCATAAAAATCTCTAAATCTGGTATTCGCGATTCCCCTATTTATTATTGTCTGCATTTTCTCAGCAAGCAATGTTTCCTTGTTATATGTAAGAACAGAAATTGTTCTATCCTCAAACATTAATTTATAGTCGTACTCTACAGCCTTCGGTGTGATCACATCATCTGTAGAAATATCGATTTTAATTGGTTGACGCATCCTGTCCAACGTAGCCTCCAGCATTGCACGAATGCCCGGGTAATCAAACTCTTCCATAATAGTTCTTGTGCTTTTAATTTGAAAGCTAACATTATCTTCCAGCGGGATATTACAAATTTCTTCAATTATCCTCTGTACATCAGCCTCATTTAGTGGTAATGCCTTTACCGTTGTATCAATATCCATCGTAGCTCGCATATCCACCCCAACAATTGACGCTACCAACATCCCACCCTTAAGAATAAAATTATCTCGATATGATGATATAGATACTCTTTCCAGAAATCTTTCCATCATAAAATTTCGAATTAGCGTAGACGCTTTATTACTGTTCCCATCTGAAATATTTCTCACCTTATCTTTTAATTGTCTTGATGAACTAATCACACTAACACCTCCACGTACTTCATCACTTCATCTCGAATTCCCATCATATCCGCATATACAATCAACTGCGATAGCTTTTTGTCCTTCGATGACATATATTCCTTGATAGCCGTTTGAAATACTTGTACTTCATACTTATTACGATTCATTATCAAATCGCAAATGCAACGCTCCTTATCGTAAACCTTAACTAAATTTCCACTGCTGGATGCAATCTCACAAATTCCTATTTTGTATAAATCCGATGCCGCATATTTCACCGAAACATCAAAATCATTACCCTTAAGATGGCTCGCATTATATCCCTGTGGCACAGTAACACACACAGATGAATACTCCCTATCTGTCAAACCGTGCAAATATAGTGCTGTTTCTCCGGAATAAATAATCGCACCATTTCTTTGTTGCAAAATGAACAACTCATCCGGCCACACATCATCCATTATATATAAACCTCTTGAGACCTTCTCCATGCCGTGTTCCTTAATATATTGTGCAACATAGGTCTTAGAAATATCTTCATTACACACCAAAGAGGTAATTAGATAACCGTTATATTTTTCAATAAAGTTTTCAATTTTTTCCTTTTTAGTCATTCTATTCACCTCTTCACTTTACCTCTACGCTTTAATTATATGATTCAAAAGCGAGAAAGTAAACTCTTTTTTATTTTTTCAAAATAAACGAAGACATTCGTCTAAAATCAACTTGATACAAAAAGTATTTGTTTATATGCTGATCTGCTTTTTTACTTTTTTGTGCTGATTTCTTCTATAACGTCAAAAGAGGACATCTTCTAAATTTCTTTAGAAAATGTCCTCTAAGGAATAAAAGAACTACATTTTACTGTTCCTGCAAATGCGAAGCGCTTCTACAAACAATATTTTAGGACCTTTATACTCTATACTAAGAGTAAGCGTTCCACCTTGTAGCACAATAGGAATTTTTATATTGCTCCATCCTTCAAAAGCAGAAATATCTGCCTCAAAACTTTCCTGCCCAGTACATATTATTATTTTTCCATTGCTATTGGCTTTACATTTTATCGATAAAATATAATGTCCCGCCTCAACTTCAAAATATTTGTAAAGTCTTGCTGCAACACTCTCAGCCAGAATATAAAGAACAATCTTTACATCCTCATCGCATACTAAATCCTTTGGTGTCGTTGTGCTGTTTCCCACCGATTTGATTGGAGCGTGGGTATTCTCCAGCTTGACAGGTAAATCATCATAGCCATTAGCAGACAACCATAAGATACTGCCCATCTTTCCAAGGTGACTGTTAAGCACATCTTCATCTGCTCTTGCAAGATCACCTATGGTTTTGATACCAAATAATGCAAGCTTTCTGTTCGTACTTTTGCCAACGTATAGAAGATCTGCCACCGGAAGTGACCATGCCTTCTGCTTAAACTCACTCTTATACATAGTTGTGATTGCATCCGGCTTCTTATAGTCTGAACCAAGCGTTACCATATTTTACAAAGTGTGTAGAATCATATCAGAGAAATCCGGAAACAGCGTGGCATTTACCAGGATGACCTTGCCGCTGCTATCGGATACAGCACAAAAACTGTCGGTAGGATAGAACGTGTGGGCAGTACCCCATCTGCCGAATTTATGCTGCGGATATCAAAGTACTTTAATATGCTGGTGGAAGATGTATTCCATGTGGAAGATTGAGTCGGAGCAGCAATCCGGCTCAGTAAAAAAAATGTGCCACTACAACACTATATTATTTTTAATCTAGTCTTTCTTCATTTTGATTCTCTTCTACATTCTTTTTTATGTTGTAGATGGCTGCCTTTGAATTGCCTTTTGTATCAAATGCCAGTTTGCCGCTTTTGGTGTGCGTACGTTCTACATCGTCAAATGCAGGATCACCTCTTTTTGAAATAGCTTCATTGATTGAACGTCCTAGGCGGACTCTAAGTCCTTTAGGTACAATGTGAGTACCGTGCAATTCTACGGAACTAAGCTCAGCATAATATGGTACATCGCGTAAAGTGAATCGATCTCCTGGATTTAGAGAGTTTTTGTAATCAATTACAGCATTTCTAAGCTCTGTATACAAGGTCACAAAAGATTTTTTAGTAACTCCGTGCAATTCATCTTTAAATGTATTTTCCAACACATCCGTAATATAGGCTGCAGTTGAAATTCCAATACTATCGGCTTTTCTATCAAGAATTTGTTGCAATTGATCGGAAAGGAATATCGTGTTTTGCATATGATTACCTCCAGTTAATGTAAAATTTAAAAACAGTGATATAAATATTGATTAACTATATCATACATCACGTTTTTGAAATATCAGTATAAAATTGAATAAAAGTGATATAAAATAAATTGGACGTAAACTGTAATATTAAAAAAGCAGATTGTGAACGCATGTGTTCACAATCTGCTTATTTCTACTTCTCCACCAGCTCCAGGCAGTCTCCAAAATGCCTCTGCAGTGACTTTAAGTCCATAATCATCACATAAAATACTCTGCCATTGTGCACTGAATCC
>ERZ791859.207-NODE-207-length-49025-cov-3.135001_pt1 | contig 49025 bp, 57 predicted proteins | sample MGYA00509943_ERZ791859 | MGnify/ENA primary metagenome ERZ791859 (study PRJEB30046, sample SAMN00792065) | human gut metagenome | study: EMG produced TPA metagenomics assembly of the A metagenome-wide association study of gut microbiota in type 2... | reverse complement strand
GCTTGCGGTGCGTAACCTTAACCCTCATCAACGCCCTTCTATTTCAAATATTGCTCTATAATAAAAGTTAGGGCAGAAAAAGAGCTGCAAATAAAAAGTAAAAAAAGTAGAGCATATTTTGCCAAGATCCGTTAAAAAGAATTGCTTAAAAACCTGAAACGGAGAACAAAATATGCTCTACAGATATTTTACAGAAAAGCTCTTAGGGTTCTGCTCGAATGTACTCAGCCAAAGACATCGAAGAACTTAATGCTAAAAATATTGAATACCCTGACGGCTCAATGCACACGCTTTACGAAGCAGAACAACAGCAAAGAGCTTTTGAACGCAAAATCAGGGCAACCAAAAGAACACTTGCCGCTTGTGATGAGGCTTTGAATAACCTCTCTGATGAAGAGCTGTTACAAAAGTTAGAAAAAATTTCAGCCACTATTCAAGCAAGTTGAAACGGCAGGAATCAGAACTGAATAGCTTTTGTAAAAAAACAGGATTACTTCCTGACCGTTCTCGTCAACAGGCTTATGGTTTTGGCAGAAGTACTGCTCAAAAAGCGGTGTGGAGAAATAAGAAAGCAGTTGCAAATTCCGCTGAAAAGAGTATAATTAAAACTATAATTAAATCGGTAAAATTTCCTGATAATTGTAATTATTTATTAAAAATCAGAAACTAATTTTGGAAAATATAATAAAAGCGAGTTATCTGCAGATATTCTTAAAGCAATTAACGGTGCAATCGAAAAAAGATTATCCGAAAATGACGATTTCATATTTGATGAAATTAAAATTGCTAAATTTCCTATTGGGAATAAATCTGTATTCATTACTAACTATGAAACAGGTGTACACCCTAAAACTCAGTTGTATTTAAATAGAGATTATTTTTTAAATGTAACATTAGATGAGTTTAATGCTGCTTGTTTGAATTATTACGATTCAGGTTGGTGGCAAAGTGAGAACATCGAAGATTTAGTAAATCGCGAAATAATGCATGCTTGCATTAACTACTATAATTCGTTTGAGAAGACTGAACAGTTATATCAATTTTTAAACGAAGATACTCGTGTAAAAGGTTTTTGTAAATTGGTTGATAATATCCTGATGAGTTTCTTAATGAGGTGTATGTTGCTATAAACAAAGGAAAAAGTATAAGCAAGAAATATTTGGATGTATATTATGAATATATAGACACTTATTTAAGGAGATAATAAAATGGCAAATTTACCAAGGTGTAGTAGTTGTGCTAACAGAAAAAACAAATTTGGTACTATATGTAAATATTATTTAAAAGGAATTCCAAAAGAGTTTTTAGCCGAAAAGCAATTTTGCAAGCATTATACAATAGAAACAGAAAGAGCTGAGAGTAATTATGATGATTTGCCTGTAGCAAAAGGTAGATAATTATTTATGCTTATTTTCAATTGTATTGGCTTTAAATGCCGAAAGGTAAAGAGTTACATAGTTGATTGAATAAAAGCAAAATTAAACGAATTTAAAAGGGTATTAAAGTGGTGTTTAGAACATTCCTTTTACTTTTACCCCGAAAATTACAGATTATGGTTATAAGCTCCCGAATTTCGGGGGCTTTTAATATTGCTCAAATATCTGAGCATACACACAATTGCTAATAAATTGAAAGGAGCAAACAAATGGACTTAATGGAAATTTTAAAAGCCATGTTTGGCGGCGAAGCATTAACATTTGAACAGTTTGCCGAAAAGGTAAACAATGCGGCAGATGTTAAGCTCGGCAACCTTGCAGACGGTCAGTATGTCGAAAAGGACAAGTACGATGATGTATCAAATCATCTTGCAAGTGGAAACGCAAATCTTGAGGGTTATGACCCCGACTGGCAGGATAAGGTTAAGCAGGCACAGACCGGACTATTCTCAAAACACAAAATTCTCGGCGGTCTCCTTGATTTAAATTGTCAGGCGACTCCCGTAGTAATCTCAGCAGGTTAGTATGATAAAGTAGCGCCTAAACATTCCTTTTTCATGAGTATCTTATATTATTTACTTCAAATTCAGCTTCTGAACGATAATGTTATTCCAATTCTTTGATTCCTACACTTTTCAAATACCGGTAAATTCCGTCATAATATTCCGGTTTTGCGGTCATGTCAGTTTCATCACCTGTCGGTACAAAAATAACAAATCCCTGTCTTGCCCTCGTCAGGAGGACTCTATAAGCGTTTTTTAAATAAAGGATATTATCTGCAGATTTTATATTTTGCCATTTTGTGCCAACAAATTTCAGATGTTTAAAATCACCGTTTTCAAATCTTAAATCTGCATCCCAACAAACAATTGTCCAATCAAGTTCAAGACCTTGAATGTCGAATTCTGTTGCGGTTTCCTCTAAATGAAATGATGAACGAACATCGTTTTTACCGTTTAAAAACCAATTCGTGGCTTCAATTTTATTTTGAACCCATATACCGTATTTTCTGAGTCTTTTGGCTCCGGAGCTTGCAGTAAGACCATATCTTTGCGATCCTTTTGCCTGACTTCTAACCCATAGTTTTGCTTTGTGTAGATTTCGAGTCACAAAGACAGGATAATCATTGTTAAACTGCTCATACAATCTTTTAGCAGTATCAATATCCACATCAAGAAGAGCCTTTACAAAATTTGAAACATTTTCACTTCTGAATGAACGTAACGAAACGGCTAAGTGCAAATCTTCAATTATGTTTACATTCATATTTTTCGTCATTTCGGCAAAATTATGCCCTTTGGAATATTCGTCATCAGTAATTTTATCTGAAACATAAATGTCCCAGTTTGGATAATTATTTCTCAATGAATCAAACCATCCATAAATACCGGCCGATTCACCCTTATTGATTTCTTGACCGCCACCGATTAAACATATTATTGTTGCCCAGTCATTGTGACGGTTTAATATACTAATCAGGAATTCAGGTTCTGACATATTAAAATCTTCAATATGTTTCTTCTTTTTCATAAAATCAGTCAAATTTTGTTCGTCCCAAGCTCGTTGAGCTTCATCGAAAATTGCAACTTTTTCAACAGGAGGAGTATCAACAGATATTGCATCATCCCTAAAATGATGAATAATTTGTATAAATTCTTTTACCTTTCTGGAGGCTTCTTTTCTTGAAATATTATTTCTCTTTGCATCATCACGAGCAAGTGCTTCTTGTAAAACATCAACAAGCGGTCCATTGCCCGAGAGAAATACAGCATGCTCATCTTCAGCTATTTTCTGCCTTTCAACAGCTATATTAAGACCTGCAAGAGTTTTTCCTGCACCCGGAACACCTGTAATAAAACAAATTGATTTTCTGTTATGAGCTTTGCTATAATCTATAATTTTATTGATTGCTTTAGTAGTTTGATTAAGATTTTTCGCACTTGCATCATTTCTCGAAATATCTTCAACATTGTGACCAAGATACAAGGCCTGTGCAGCCTCTATAATCGTCGGTGTTGGCATATAAAGTGAGTTAATCCAATCATCAGGTATTATTTCATCCTGAATAAAATTTAAAGAAACTTCTGTTATGTATTTAGCAATTTCGTATTCGTTGCAACAAATCGTTTCTAAAACATTATCTTTTGAAATCCGAATTTCTTGTTTTACGCTGTGAGCCTTAGTAGAAATTAAAATTGGAACTAAAAGTCTGTTATGACTTTCTTTGTGAAAACAACTTAAATCAAAAGCATAGTCAGTTACTTGTTCAATAGCATATGAAGGGTATTTCTTTTCGCCAACTTTAAATTCTAACAGAAAAATTATTCCTTTATAAATAACAATATTATCAATTCGATTACCTATTCGTGGAATGGTATATTCAAATATAATATGTCCATCTAAAAACTGAGATAACTCTCGCTTCAAAATTTCAATTTCTCTATTCCAAGTATTCTTTTGTAAGTCCTCAGCAGAAAACTGGTCATTCGTTGTTATTTCACCAAATATACTGTAATTATCTTGATTTAGGAAACTCTGAATGTCATTTGAATAATATGAACGTTTTACCATTATGTATTCCTCATTTAAAATTAGTTATATGATTATCATAACATATATATGTATTATTGTCTATTGTATGGTTGAAAATGTCAATTTAATAAAAAATAGATTAAAAAGTTTGGCACCATGCCCGCGGTGATATTTTAAGATTTATAGTCAGGCGTATGTTCATAAACATATTAATTCTACAACAAAACAAGCGACAGCATAATTTCTGTCGCTTGTGATTATCATATATTCTTTTTTTCGGGTTACCCCAACTATTGACATAGAGCCTCTATTTTCCGAATTTCCCCAACTATTGACATAGAGCCAATTTTGATAAAAAAACAGAGTAGTCAAAAGACTACTCTGTTGTGGCTCCCCCAACTGGGCTCGAACCAGTGACATCATGATTAACAGTCATGCGCTCTGGCGAGTGGAGGGGAATAGTATTTATAATATCATAATACTTTTTACTGTTAGAAAAAAAATAATCAGAATTAAAATTTTCAGGAATACACTTTACATCTGCTGCCAATATGATGCCTTCATAGTCATCAGTTAAAAGTTCCTCAAGTTCTTCTTTAGAAAAACGCGGATTAATACTATCGTCATATATATAATCTACATAAATTAGAAAATCTGCAGATTGATCATTGTTCCACACCCCTCTAAGAAGTAGTAATTCATTATCAATATCTTTTGGTAACAACTGGTGCAGTCTATCTAACACACACATTGCAAGCTTTGCATCATAATCAGTAACATTGCCATTACGTCGAGATAATTTAACATATGCTTCTTCCGTTGTTAATATGGCAACTGATGGGTCACTAGAATATGAGAGTCTATATTCATCGCTTTTATGATTATCAAAAATAGATTCATAAAATTCCTCATCTTCTATATTTTTATTTTGGTCTTCTTCATCTATTTTTTGAATGGTAAAACTATATCCAGATCCAGGTAACAGCCAATCTATATAATTTATATTGCAAATATGTTTGTCCCTATACTGAGTACGCTCAACATAGTTATTTACATTAAAAAACTCATTTGTTGCCAAGGCTAAATAATATTTATTATTATGATTTTTTAATACAATTTCAAGTGTGTAATCCCTACAAGGGAAAATTAATGCATGATATTGATAAAAATTCTGCAAATGAACTTTACATTGCGTTTTATGAAATATTGTACATTCATCGAATATTTCGACTTCATTTATTGGATATATATTTTTTACTAAAAATTTAAACTGATTGTTATTTTCAGAAATTTGTATACTTGAATTGATTTTACTTAAGCAATCAATATTATTGATTTCAAATTTCAAATTTTAAATGTTTATATGATTGTTCTTCACTTAATATTGGGACTATTGCACACTAAATCAAAGATTCTATTATCAACAGAGTTATAAAAATCTATAGAATAAGTATTCATACCAATAATACTATGGGATAGTTTTTTTCTTAATTCTTCTTTTCTATATTTAGGTAGCAACTCAAGTTGCGTCGTAATTACATTATCACTATATTTTACCCATCCTTTAATTTCTTTTGATTTTTCAAAATCATGTAAACTATTAGTTATTGCAAGTTTCATCTCATCAATAGTATTAACTTCATTAACTATTTTAGTTTTTACCTTTTTTAAATATTTTGTATTTTTTGATATTGTTAGTTTCGAACACATCAAAATTAGATGTCGCTGCTTTATTATATAAATATCTATCAGATAAAACAATAGCAAATACCGGAATATTGTTTTTGAGTGCATACTCATACTCAAGCTGTATATAGCTTTTCTTTGAAGTAGGTTCAATGGACCCGTATCTTCCTCCAAGCAGTAATAAAAACAAGTCGCATTCATCAATCCATCTAAATATGGTTTGCAATTGTGATTCATTACCTGCTTTAAATAATTCCATTCCTGCCGGTATATGATTGGCAGTAAATACGGATTTTTCGTGCATTTTTGCGAGTATTTCTTGCCACGATGTATTATTACATTTTTGAGTTATAATCAGAAACTGTAATTATTTCTGTTATAGAGTTAATAAACGGATTTTCTTTAATTAAATTATTGAGTGTTTTTACAAAATTCAAACATTCTTTCTTTTTCGCATCAGATAACAAATCATGATTACCTATATAGTCTTTACCAACAACTGCTTCTATTGCCCAAAATGAACCGTTCAAAATTTGCGGAATATCCACTATTTTGAATTCATGATTATTTAATAAATTATTTTTAATGTATTTAACAGAAAAATTGCGTGGATTTAAACCTAAATATGTATTCCCACACTTATTATATAAATAGAATTGGCTGGCCCATATTCCCCAATCCGCGTTACAATTCTCCGGAATTATTATTTGAATTTTTATAGAATTTACATTTATTTTTTGACCATCCACAAAAATAGATTTTAAATTCAGTAAAGCAGGAGTCAGTAGTTTAAAAAAATTATTATAATAATTATAAGCTAAACTTGTAGACGGTAACAAGGTAACTCTATTGATTTTCTCTTCCTGTTTTATCTTTTCTTCGACCTGTTGACATCCTTTAAGGACATCCTCATTTTCGCTATATTGAATAAGTGTAATTCCTAAAAGATCTGACGCTATTCCAACCTTATTATTTACAAAAAAGAAGGTTCTGTCTTTTGAAAGAATGCCCGCATAAAGTCCATACTCAAAATATATATTATCTCTTACAGATTTTCTTTTTTTATAGTTACCAATTCGGATTACCGAATCATCAACACCTCCAACAAAAATTGCATAGTCGTAAGCGATAGATTTTTTTATCAAAGTATCGTAAGTGCTTTCATTCAATTCAAAAAAATGATCTTTCCATATTGTACACTCATACTTTTTGCTAAAATAATCTTTTATTATTTCCGCTACTTTTATACTCTCAGTCGAAGAACCAATAAATATTCTATACACTATACTAATTCTCCTTTTTAGTATTATAATAGGTTATTACATCAAACAAGTTGTCGTTTTAATTCTTGATAGAAGCGCTCTGTTTCTGATAATCCATTAGAAACATTAGAAAATCTGGTTCTCCTTTGATATATTTCATTTAACATTTGATCTTTAACTTTATTACGTGCTTGAATATATTTTACTATATCAGCATTACACTTCAACCGTGGCCAATAAGAAAGATAGTCAGGTAACATTATACCAGACTGCAAATAACTTACAGTCGGTAAATCCTTCTGAGCAGCCATACCAATTTCAAACGGCACCCACCATGAACTTTTTGTATTTTCAGACATTACTACCAAAATATCAGAACATTCATTCAATTTTCCCTTTATATGTTTAGTTAACTTTTCACCTGTTCCAGTTATTGAGTTATCCAATACATCTAAATATGCTTCAACTTGATTTTTTTTGAGTATATTTTGGACTTGAATAGCAATACCATAATCAATATCCTTGTGAGAAATAAATACCTTCATAATCATCTATCTCCATTAATTAGTTTTTTCAAATTATCCCAGGTCCATCTATATATTTTGTCCGTACTCTTAGCACCTTTAGGTTTAATACATTTTTTTGTCGCACGCCCATACAATAAAAAATATGGAATTTCTTCTTCCTGTGCAATTTCTAACTCAGTTGAAACTCCGGAAGCGGTATTTGTGTGCTCACCGCAAATCACAATTACCACATCACATCCCTTGATTCTTCTGCGAGCATTATCTTTCCATTTTTTAGTGATAGTTTCTTTTATAGACATATCAGTTATTGAAAAAGGGGAATCGTCATTTTTAGCTTGTCCTACTAATAAATTTTTCAGATCGCTATCATGATCGTAATCAAAGCTTATAAAAGTCCTCATCTTTGCCATAAATATTATTCCTTTCATATTAAATTGTTCTGCACAAGCCTCCAGTATTGCTTACCTAAAGAGGTCAATTTACACGATTTAGAATTCATAGCCGCAAAATACATATGTTCCTCTCCAACAGGAACAATCAATCCTATTCCCTCCAATTTTTGAAGATCTGTAAACACACTAATATTTTTCGGATCAGCATAAGGTTTAATAACTTCGTGATTAACATAAGGTGAATTGGTTGGTTCAAAAGACGGATCCATTTCTAATTCTTTATTCTCTTCACAAAAGTAATCACAAATTCTTCGTATCACACCTATATCAACTTGAGGTATTACCTTACGAAGTGAAGTAAAACAAGTAACATTTGTTTTAAAAACTGGACGTTGCTCCCACGGACCTAAAGCTTTATCTATATAAGCGTAAATACCACCTGGAGTAATATGTCCTAATATATCTGCAGCACCACCAGATAAAGCCTCAAGTAATAATGCTGTAAAAACGCCATGTCCATTCATTTCAACGGAAGACTCAGTTGAACGACTTGCTGTTAAAATTGTAACGCCTTCATTGATTACTGCTGTACTTTGACCTTTGCTGTTAATACGACCCATAAATCCAGAATAACAACTATCTAATATAATAAATTTCTCTTTACACTTTGAATTGTTTGCAATACTTAAAACATCTTGTAAAGTTACCCCATAATCATATTCACTAAAATCTGGTGTTACAAGGTATCCGCCAACCGAGTCAATGTGTCCATGACCGGAAAAGTAAAACAATGCGACATCCGAATCACCAGAAAAGCATTCTTCTATAAGCTTACGCAAATTTCCTTTAGTCATAACATTTTTCTCCAAACGAACTGAAAAATTTGGAGAACCATCTTCATTACGAGATAAAGTTTTTGCAATATCATCTGCATCATTGCAGCAACCATATAGTGGACATTGCTCATAATCATCCACACCAACTACTAAAGCTTTTCTCATTTTTTATACTCCTTATGATTATTTTAAAATATTAATTATGATATAAAATATGAAAAACACAAAGAAAAAACTTATCAGTTTTTTTAATATTTAATTACATATTATCCCATAGTTATATGCTTAGTAAAATTCACGAAACACACTTCAATGGTTTGTATAAAATTATATTTTAATTCCGTTTCTTACTAAAAAAATAAGGAATTCCGTCAAAGAATTCTATTAAATTCTCAAATGCTACCATAGGCAATTCTTCAACATAGCTTTCATAATTAATTTTTTTAGATTCGGTGAAACCAAAATAAGTATGTCCTTGTATATTAGTCTTTATCCAATCAAGATTTTCTTTTGCATCAGCAATTTTGGAGTCATATTCACCTTCAAATAACTCAATTCTTTCCTGTGCATTTTCATTCTGCTTTCTGAAATATTTTAAACATTTATCTTTATTCTCAGATAATCCATTTCTAAGCCTTTCATACACTTGATCTTCACTTGCATATATGTTATGACTTACAAGTAACTCTGGAGAAAATAAATAACCTTCAATTGAGCTAAATTTTGTAATATGCGTTTTTGAAATTGCTTTTGAAGCAAATTCACTATCAAGATTACTATTTAATTGATTCTCCAAAATTTCTTTAACCATGTCTTCTGACTTTGTATCTGCATCTCGGATTATTGCAAATTCATCACTCATTGTTGTTTTTTCTAAGAACCTCAGTGTTGCATAAAATCCAATGGTTTTGCATGATTTTGTATCAATAACTGATAATCTTTCTAAGTCAATATCGTAGTATTTATCTAAAATACGCTCAACTATATACTTATCATCCTTACCCTCAACAAACAGTATAAAATCTGTATTTAATACATCCTGGCTAGAATATCCTATTTCCTTTAGCACATCGTCAATAGTTGTATTTTCAGCAATAATGCAATATCTTTCTTCATCCAACTTAACCTTTCTTATATTTTGCGTACTAAACTCTCTCAACATTATTGGTGAATGTGTTGTAAAAATGACTTGATTATTCTCCGTAATTTCAGATAGCGTTTTAGCCATAGACTTTTGCAATTGAGGATGTAAATACAGCTCAGGTTCTTCGATAATAAAAATTGTATGTTTAGCACTTATTGCTTGATACGACTGCAATAAAGATAATATATAAACGCTACGAACACCTGCACCAACATTTGAAAGTTCAACCTCGGCATTAAGCACAGGATCAAACAATTTTGTAAGAATTGAAAAGGACTTATCTATATTACTCGTTGCCTTAATATTTACCTTAAAACCTTTTTGATAATTCTTGGCAAACCGTTCCGAAATACTACTAGTAAACTTAGCTGAAGTGTTTTTTGTTTTATAGTTAATAAGTTTTTGCAGTTCTTCAATACTTAAATCCATTGGTGCTTTTTCATCAATTTTGCTTATACAGTTACCATCACAATCATCTATGTTGCAATTATAACAATCAATTTCTTTATTACTAAACAGCTCTGATTTTAATATGGTATTAAAAATATTTGCTGTGATCGTTTTAGCCTTTCCTGTTTCCTCTTCAAGAAAATTACGAGAATCATCAATAAAAGCCACTGACGGCAACAGATAAACAATATCTTTGTTAACAGTATATTCAACTTTTGAAGTGCCTTTTTTAAAAACTAAAGAAGCATGTATTAAGCCTTCCGAAATAGAAAATTTTTTATAAATAGCATTAGTCCATATAGGCTCAAAACTTTCTCTTGTAGATGTGTCTTCCAATGAATCTGCATTTAATACTTCATTTCTCAAACTTTTAAACTCAGAAAATGTTTTATCTTCAAAAATTGTTGCGTTTTTAACATCATTATAATCAGCTGCCGTTGAAGGGACTTTTGCAAAGCCAATTTTGCTGTCTAAAAAGAAATCAGATATATAATTCTCATCGCATTCTAAAACTACTTCAATCTCAAAATCATCAAAATTCTTATATATATCTTTTCCCTGAGGTATGTAGTCGCCAAAAAGGTTCTTATTGCAGTTAAAAAGGCACTTTTTCCTGCATTGTTTTTACCAATAAGAACTAAAGCGCTATCAATATCTTTAATTGTCTGATCTTCAATACCACGAAATCTTTTTATATGTAGTTCTTTTATCTTCATAATATTTCCCGCATTTCTTTGATATATTATTTCTTATTCAAATATTTGCACAACACTTGAACATTAGGTATGTCCTTCCACAAATTATAATCACCAATAACAGCAATTCTATATTTTGCTCTTGATACTGCAACATTGATAATATTGGGTTTCTGCCCCACCCAATGGGCGGCTCCGATACCTGATTGATTATCACAACCCAATACAAGTATTACCTCGTTAGCCTCCTTACCTTGAAATGTGTGCACAGTACCACAATGTTCCTTTACCCATTCTTCTATCTTTTCGTTTTTAATATATTGAGACCGGCGTAAAACCTTACGCATCATTCTGCTTAAATTTTCCGCAACTAGTCTGAATGGGGTAATAATAAATAGATCCGGAAAACCATTAAAATCTTCAACAGCTTTAGCAAATATTTTTTCTGCAAAATCAATCTGATTAATTACTGTATGATCCTTATTTCCGTTTTCTTTGCCCTTAATATCAAACCATACCGAATAATCAATCACAAAACGAGTATCCTCCTTTGGTCCAATAGATTTTAAAAACATTTTGTTTTCATATGCGATCTGATTTGATATATTAAACATCGGATTTATACAGCGCCTATGAACAACTAACGGACAACCAAGCCAAATTTGTTCTCCGTTTATGTTTCTATAACCACCATATTCATTCATCTGATCGGCAAGCATCTGAACAGAAATTTCTGGTATTCTATAATACTCCGGAATATTATATTCATCAGCAAAACGCTTAACTAATTCTTTTGGCACAGTTAATACAGGTTCAACCTGCAATGGATCTCCAACTATAATTGCTCTTTGTGTTCTCCACAAGGCACCCAAAGCACTCTGAGGAGTTGCTTGTCCTGCTTCATCAATAATCAGTAATCCAAGTTCTTCTTGCTGAATATTAGATAAAAATGATTCTACTGATGCAAAAGTAGTAGAAACAACCGGTATTACTAATAACAAAGTGTTAAGTAATTCTCCATATGAATTTACACTATCCTCATTTGTATACTTTCCATCCCACAAAGAAAACAGTCTTTGTAAATTTTGCTTTACGCATTTACTTGTTAATACGAATGACTTATTCAGTTGGAGAGCCTGATAAAACAGTTCTTCTCTAAGTGCATTATATTTTTCATATACCCATGGACAGCTTTCTTGAGATTTTTCATTCTTTTCAATATTATCCCAAAAACTATCGTCCGCACAGTTATTCTGAAAAAGGCTTCTTTCTGACTCTATCTTCTTCTTGATAGCATCTATTTCTTTTTTAACGCTCTCCAGTTTTATTTTACAATCAAATAGCTCATCGCTGATGATGTCTATATCTTCTTTAATCTTATCGCAAACTCCTTTTTGTTCTGAAATTCGGATTATAATCTCTTCCTTTTTTATATTAAGAGTTTTCCATTCATTTACTACCAAATTGTGCTTAATAAACTTCCAAAATAACCTCTGAAATAAATTCATATTTGAAAACAAAAAATCAATTCGATCATTAACTGAATTAAAGTTGTCAGTTAATTTACTTAATTTTTTGTTTTCACAATCTAAATTTTTTTGTTTTTCAGATAATTTTGTTTCAGCTTGATTGTAGTTATTCTGTGCCGTAGTGTTTGCTGAAATAAGTACTGCCTTTTTATCTAACAGTGATTGGGCATCTGAAATACGTTTTCTTTCATCCAATACATTTTTAAGTGCTGAAATAAAATTGTCTCTGGCAGTACTCCAATTTAAAACCGGATTATCATAATAATGCTTGAGCGTAATTCCATCTTCAGCCCACCAAAGACGCTCTTTTAAATTATTCAGATTGCCCTTTTTTCCTAACTTTGCAGAAACAAGACCCCAAGCAGGTTGTCCGATAAGTTTGCTTGCAACATCAGAAAAATAGATATCACCAGAATTGCTACCTGTTTGTCCGGAGAATCTTCCGGTTCTGTCATTAGATATAGCTTTTGGGAGTTCTAAAGAAATATTTTCAACCGCCGCATTATTATTTGAGGCAACCAAAATTCCATATTTTTTTAATCTTTTATCCATACAATAATAAGAACGATTATATTGATCACACGGATTTTTAAATTCAGCTACACTAAATGCTTGGTCAGGTTTATCAAATTCAACTAATAGCTTTGCTCTTTCTATAACATTGGATACAACAATTTCTTTTAATAATGTTGTTTTTCCTGTTCCCGGTGGTCCATTAATCGAAAAAATATCTTTTTCTCCACTGGTACAGATATTGATACCAATTTGTTGCATCAATGAAGGATTATATGTGGATGGCCAAGCTCCCAAAGGAAATCTCTCAGCAGTAACCCACTTTTTCATTTCATTAATATCTGAATCAATGCATTTGCGCTTTTGCGTATTTTCATTCTGATTTCCGGCAAGGACATATTCATTTAATTTTTTATTTGGATTATCAATTACATTTTTAATATCATTAAGATAAAAACTTTGAAACAACTCGGTTGACGTATCAACATCTGCAAAACTGCCGTCATTTTTTCTAAACTGCTGTTTCTTACGAGCCCATAAAGAAAAATCTGACATTTCGTCAGGCAAATTCAATATACAATTTACATCACTAAATATCTCATTTAAGGTGGATTCATCAACAGGTAATTTATTGTCATCCTGCTTTTTTATTATCAGTGTATCAATAGTATTTTGAAACACTTTAACATCGTCTGGATTTAATTCTGAATTAATAGACCCGGATAATACAATCTTAGAAACAGCCCACAAAAAGCTTGAAACCGAAAATGAATTTGGAATATAAAAACCTTCTTCATCAACTTTAAAGGCAAATATACAAGTTATGGAATTATCCGGCTCAATACGTCCCTCTTCAGGAATATTAATTTCAGCTAACATCCATTTTATTAAATCTATTGACTTTATATTACCAAAGTACAAATCATAACTCAGTCTTATTTTTTCATTCTTTTGCTCTTTTAGCCACGGTAATTTAACTTTATTTAAATTTATATCCTTTTTTATATCTACCGGCCAACACGGAGTAAAATATTCAATTTTATACCAGTAATTTAAAATATCATTAATCATATGAAACTCCAAGATTATAATAAAAATCTGTATTGTTATAAAATTTAAATATATTCTAATTTAGAATGCCATTAACACCTGACTATCTATAAGAGTTCAGACATGTGTTTCGTTTTACAAAATTCTTAATAAAGGATAACTTACAATTATCAATGGAGTGAGATTACATGAACGAATACAACATATATCCAAAACAATATCAACATGCCAATATCCCAATAGAAAAGAATAAATGTTTTGTTATTATGCCTTTTAAACAGGAATTCGATTATGTGTATGGAATAATAAAAGATGGACTTAATAATGCCGGCTATACATGTAATCGTGTTGATGAGATTTCTGGATCTGTTCCTATAGTAGCAAAAATATTAAATGAGATTTTAAGTGCAAGATACATAATTGCCGATTTGAGTGGTTGCAATCCTAATGTATTTTATGAGTTAGGCGTATCGCACTCATTTAAAGATGCTCATAATATTATAATATTAAAACAAAAAAATTCATCTGTCCCATTTGATATAATGCACCTAACATATGTGGAATATGATAATAATAATGCGAAATTACTAGTATCTAATATTTTAAAAAGTATTGAAGATGTGAAATATATCTCTGATTTTCAAGAAATCCTGAATATTAAAGGTATAATTCCTTATATAAGTGAAGATAATGGCTATTTTGTCGATTTTTTAAAGCAAAAATTAGGCAAAAATCTTATTCAAATAACAAAACTGTTACAGGAAAATCAACAATTTAGTACTCAATTAGATGTTGAAAGTATAATAAAAAATTATGAATGCATTTTATCAGAAACAATAAAATCGGGAGATAACAAACGAATAGAAAATTGTTTAAAGCTATACTATGAAATATTAAAATCTAGTGCCGATTTGGATTGCTCAATTATTTCAGTTCAACAATTTATAGATAATAGTTTCTTTGCAATAAACAATATAAATGACAGTCGTATTATAATCTGGCAAACTGATTTGTGTATTTCTATGGCAAAGGCAGATAAAATGTTGCATATTGTTTTGCCGTGGATAATAAATTACTTTTCTAGAACTAAGACTGCAACTATTGATTTAAACCGATATAAGTTAGAAGCTTTTCTGGTGACAAGTTCTGATGATAAAGTAAATGAAGTGATTTGTAATGCAGTAATGGATGAAAACTGTTATATCAGAGAGAATATATCAGATATTATTGGTGAAAAGAAATTATATTTTGCTAAATCTGTTTTGATTAAGCAATTAGCTTCAGAAGAGAACTATTACACAGCAATAAGCATAATTGAAGCACTGGGTAAAACTGGAGATTCGTCCTGTATTACGGATATAATGGATTGGACAACATCTCACGAAAAAGCGATAATATCACAAAAACAGTTTTTCGTATTAAAGCATGTCAGAATTGCATTGAATAAGTTAGATGACGGCTCTGATAATGTGCTTGAAAAATTTGATAAAAAGTATAGTAAATACCTTGAAAATTATTTTTATTTATAATTTCCATAAAGATTTTATTCTGTTAATATCTAAATATTCTATGTAATCTTTATAGTTAAACTCTTGTGAAAAAGATTCCAAAAAATACATGAGATACTTTTTCTGCGTGTCAATACTTGGTTCTACAGAAAAAAGCGTATCAAAAAGAGTTCTAAAACTTTTATCAAAAAAAGCCCAAAAATCTTTTTTGTGATGGCTATATAAATTTTTCTGTACTAAAAAGCTAAAAATATTTTTAAAAGTATATATTTTGTCACTGATATGTCTTTTTGAAAATGTATGCATGATTGAAGTTGGTTTTTGATAATAATGATAAAATCCTTCATTTGACAATACAACGTTACATTCATTTAAAAAAAGTAAAAATGTAAATTCATCATCATAGTAATAGCTTTTGCAATCAAAAGATAATCTGGTTTCTTTCAAAAAATGTGTTTTGTAAATTTTTTGATTAACGATAGGACTAATATAAATATCATTGGCATATGTTCTGCATAACAATCTTAAAGCAGCTTCATTATCAATTATGTTGATATTTTTATACATATATCTGTATTTTGAATTAATGTAATTATCATATTCGTTTTTCATACCAAAAACAGCAATTTCTGCCCCGTACTGTGTCATAGCATTAATAGCCGACTGATATAAATTGCTATCGATCCAATCATCTGCATCAACAAATGTAATAAATTCTCCAGCCGCATTTTCTAATCCAATATTTCTGGCATTTCCAATTCCTTTATTTTCTGTTAATTCAAAGTATTTTATTTGATCTTTGTATTTTTCAATATAATAATTCACTATATCGATTGAGTTATCCGCAGAACCGTCATTTACAATAATAATTTCAATATCTTTATAGCTTTGAATTAATATCGAGCTTAGACATTGACTTAAAGTTTCAGCAGAATTAAAAACAGGTACAATTACACTTAACATAATACAACTTCCTTAATTTTTTAGAGAAAAATAGATAATTGTAAGTTATCCTTTATTCATTATTTTCAGGTAAGGTCAATAATACATTTCTGTTAACAAAATACGCTACACATCTTACATTCAACTGGTGTATGTCTATGTAGTGCTTAATCTCATTCTAAGAAAAAAGTATTAAGCCTTAACTAAATCTATATTTCGGGTACATAATATAAAAAGATTTATAATTACCCTTTATGGTATTAATTGTAACATAATTCGACAAATATTTAAATAACTTTTACGCAAATCAGTTATAAAATTTCACACGGTATTTTTATGTATTTTGCATAATAGAATCTTGTTCACTGCTTTATAAACATACTTTTATGCAAAATAAATCTAGGCATTTGAATAGACTTTCTTTGTTTTCTATTGCATAATAATTTTATTAAATATAAGGAGCTATATGCGATGGAAATAAAAAATGTACAAGCAAATAATCTAACAACTGATTATCTAAACTTTTGCCTTTCAAGAAAAAATCTCGATCAAAAAACGATAAAATCATACACCATTGATTTAGGGCAGTATTTTGAATTCACTATGGAATCTGCTATTGAATGGACAAACAAAAAATCCATTGAGCAATACATTGATTTACTGCATTGCAAGTACAAACCTAAGAGTGTTAAACGAAAAATCGCTTCGCTAAAAGCATTTTTTCACTATCTTGAAATTGAGGAACTTATTGATATTAACCCTTTTCATAAGATACAAATCAAATATAAAGAACCCTTTATTCTTCCCAAAACTATTCCTATAAATAATATTGAGCAAATTATTAGGTTTGCTTATCTACAACTTACCAAAGCTAAAACTGAATATGCTAAAAGGGTTGCTCTGCGGGATGCACTCATACTTGAGTTACTGTTTGCCACCGGAATGAGGATTTCAGAATTATGCACACTCACGACTGAACAAATTGATTTTAATGATTACATAATCAAAATTTATGGAAAGGGCTCAAAAGAACGCCTGATTCAAATCTGCAATCAAAATGTTCAGGAGTTGCTCAAAAAGTATAATCAATCATTTAAATTTGAAATAGCAAACAACAAATTTTTCTTTATAAATAGACTCGGCAACCGTCTATCTGAGCAGTCTGTTCGTAATATGATTACCAACTATGCAATCGGTGCAGAAGTGCCGCTGCACATTACTCCGCATATGTTTCGTCACTCTTTTGCAACTCTACTGCTTGAAGAAGATGTTGACATACGCTATATTCAACAAATGCTCGGACACAGTTCAATTATGACAACGCAAATTTACACTCATACCAGTATTAAAAAGCAGAAAAATATTCTTTCTACAAAACATCCAAGAAATAAATTGGAAATTGGAATATAATAGAAAAACCTTGCAAGCGTTAAACTTACAAGGCAATAAATATTTTATTTATTTTGGCTCTATAATAAAAGTTGGGGTAAGGGATAGAGCCTACAAAAAAATTTCAAAAAAGTAGAGCATATTTACCTAAAATCCGTTAAAATGGAATTGACTAGAAACCAGAACGGAGGACAAAATATGCTCTACAATTATTTTACAGAAAAATTACTCGGATTGCAAGGTGTTTTAATCGAAAACATTGAAGAAATTGATGATACTATTCACATTTACTGCAAACTTGAGCGGAAAATTCACAAATGTCCCGTCTGCGGAAATCATACAGACAAAATTCACGATTACCGAGAACAGATTATCAAGGATATTCCGGCTTTTGGAAAGTTTGTTTTCATTCACCTCAAAAAGCGTAGATATAGTTGCTCATGCGGAAAGCGGTTTTATGAAAAGAATTCTTTTCTTCCCCGTTTTCACAGAATGACAAACAGATTAGTTGCATATGTTATCGACAAATTAAGGTGTGAGGCATCTTTTACAAGCGTTGCTAAGGAAGTAAATCTTTCATTACCGACTGTTATCAGAATATTTGATTTGGTTTCATATTCACTAAAAGAACTGCCGACAGCACTTTCTATTGATGAATTCAAGGGCAATACAGGTAAAGAAAAGTATCAATGTATTTTGACCGATCCTGAGAACAAGGTAGTTTTGGATATTCTGCCCAAAAGAACCAAGTATTGTTTGTCTAAATACTTCAAAAAATTTGATAAATCCGAGCGAGATAAGGTTGAATACTTCGTCAGCGATATGTAGAGGACTTTTTCAGATATCAGTTCGGTTTGGTTCAAAAACGCAACCAAAATTGTTGATAAATACCACTGGATACGGCAGATTATGTGCGCATTTGAGAGTGTACGAAAGGAAGAACAAAAGAAGTTCAGCGAATCACATCGCAGATATTTTAAAAATTCAAGAAAGCTATTGTTAAAAAGATTTGATGATTTGAATGATGAACAAAAACAGCAGGTAAATATTATGCTGTATACTTCACCGAATCTGTGTACGGCTCACTTTTACAAGGAAGATTTTCTCAAAATCCTTGATTGCCAAGACAGGCAGTCTGCCAGAAAGGCAATGTCTGATTGGATTAACTCCGCTTATGATTGTGGTATTCCACGCTTTGTAAAATGTGCGAAAACAATGCAAAATTGGCTGACAGGAATACTCGATTCGTTCACTACACCGCTTACAAACGGTTTTATTGAAGGCTGCAACAACAAAATTAAAGTCTTAAAAAGAAATGCGTATGGTTACAGAGATTTCAACCGCAACCGCATTCTACATATGTTTTCACTCAAATCAGCAAAAAACAAATCAAAACCACCCGTCCAACGGGTGGTTTACTCTAGGGCTATAAGCCCATGCTACTGGCCAGCGCCTCAAGACGCTGGCTTTCACTTTGTTCAAGCCTATTGCCTTTGCCTCTTTCGCCACCCCTTAAAGGGTGTTTGTATTACTCGCCACCCTTAAAAGGGTCTTCATATTCTCGTACACTTAATTTATCTAGTGCTATATCATGCTTTTCTTGGTCTTCTATGTATTTTCTTATGGTTGCTTCATTTAGACCTACTGTACTCACATAATATCCTTCTGCCCAAAAGTGCCTATTTCCAAACTTATACTTCAGATTTGCGTGTTTGTCAAACATCATTAACGCACTTTTTCCTTTTAAATATTCCATAAAACTTGACACACTCATCTTCGGTGGTATACTTAAGAGCAAATGTACATGATCTATCATCATATGCCCCTCTAGTATCTCTACTCCTTTGTACTGACATAACAATCTTATTATGTCTTGCAAACTCTATCGATACTGTGCATATATTATTTTTCTTCTATACTTTGGTACAAACACTACATGGTATTTGCACATCAATTTTGTGTGGGATAAACTATTTGTTTTATTTGCCATTAAAATCACCTTTCTTTTTTACAATAGACTTGAACATTCTTATTGTAATACGATTGGTGATTTTTTTGTATAACTTTTTATGCACACCCGCATAGCGGGTGGTTGTTTGTGCCACGCAAGCGTGGCACTGGGTACACCCATTAATTAAACGCCGACTGTTTCCAATCGGCGTCATAAATTATTATTCTGGTTTTGTCCGGAATCGGGCAGTTCTTCATAACACATATACAGCTCGTCCTGTTCCAGTCTTGTTTCCTGAAATTCAACGTCTTTGATACAACTGCCCTCAATGGTGATACAGTCGAAATTGCAGTTGTTAAAACACGTTCCGTTAAACTTACTGTCAAGGAAATCAGCCTGCGTAAAATCACAGTCGATAAACGAAGCATTCTTTGCCATAACTTCTTCAGCAGTTGCATTCTTAAAACTGCATCTATTGATTTCCGATTCATTGAAGCTTGCACTCATAAGCAGGGCATCCTCAAAATCACAGTTTGTTATGATACTGTCATCAAAGATAGCTCTGGCGAAATTCTTTACGTTGAAATGAATACCGTCCATCTCACATCCTCGGAAGTCGGCTTGTTCGCCGCCTGCGTCGTGCATCCACAGAATGTGTTTGGCTTCCATGATGTCGATATCATCCTGATATAAACGGTAGTATTCGTCATCGCTGAGATAGTCCTTTGCTATCTTGACTGTGTACACACCGTCATAGTAATTGATATCGTCAAACTCAGGACGGTCACGCAACATATCAAGGAATAGGTTTTGATTAAACTCTCGGAACTTAAACTCATTATATACCTCGTCCTAATCAAGATTATACTCTCCGTCCTCCTGATCCTCTAAGGCTTTCTGAGTGTAGAGTCCCACAATGCGAGTCATTTCTTCATCGTATTTATCAAGTGAGCTGTACTGCAAATGCGCAGGCATTCTTCTCGCGTCGGGAACAAACGCAGTGTAGCGAGCGTAACCGGTATCGCTTGGAATAACAATCAGACCATACTTCTCATTATCGCAAGTGAACAGCATCGCCTGGTCCACCTCGGCGTTCTTATCGAGCATGTGAAGATATGGTTTGATATATTCTGATTCCTCTAACAGATTAGTCCGCAGATGATTGAAGTCCTCTTTTGACAATCCCACGCTGAATCTGATATCGCATTCATCAAAATCCACTCTGTTGCGCTTTGTTTCAAATTGTGCTTTATAAATCATCGGTTCTCACCTCCTTCTTGTAACTACTAACGATACCACAAGTTTTTCAAATATCCAGACCTTTCTTTAACATTCTTCTTATTTGCGGAATTGCTTATAAGCCGTTTCATCGTTATTGGCTCTGCGCGTATCCGCTTTAAGGAATTCGCTGTAGGTGATTCCGTTATAGTTGCCGCCGTAGGTTGCAAACTCGGATTCGATTGTCCTATGCAGATAATCGCATTGCTCCTTTATGGTTGAGTTCTTAAAGCCTGCGGGCGTATATTTCAAACACCACTGACACAAACCATAGAACTCGTCACCGTTATAGTGTCCTACAATAGACCAATCAAGATTTAAGGTATCTCCACCGCATTCACGCATCATATTACCCATGATGCCTGCGGCTACGCTATCTGAATAGTCATAGCTTTTCAGATAGCTCCACACTTGGCTTGCAACATCATCGGAAGCAATAATTTCATGTGTTTTGTAACTGCCGTATCCTAAGATTTCTTTGTCCCCGACTTTATACTGATTCTCGCATACCTTATCTCCGCTGTTACCCTTGATGGTATATACAATACCATTCTCGACACTTTCGACAATCCCTGTGTGATCAGAGTTGCCGTCCAAGCCATCATTAGCCCAATCGAAGAAGATTACCATACCGGACTTCGGTGTTTGACTGCCGTCAAGCCAGCCGCCTTTACTCTTGAAGAAATTTACGCCGTCATCGCAGACAGAATATTTCGGAAATACACCTTCGTCAATATATCCGCATTGATCTGCGCACCATGAAACGAAACAAGCGCACCACTTGACTCTTGTCGGGAAGCCGTACCATTTCCAGAATTTTTCGCCGCCTTCATTTCCTATCTGTTTCTGAGCTACCTTCACGATATCCGAATTTGAGGAATAGACCAAATACATTAGCTTTTCAAAATCTTCTACCTCTACGGTTGTTCCGAAGGTTCTGTTGACATTGCTGATAAGGTTGCTTGTTGATTGTCCTTTTTTACAACAGTTCACAAGCTTGGTGACAAAGTCTTTGTCCGATGTTTTATCCTGAAGGATAATAACCGTTATGACTTTGGCTTGCAGGATTTGATCATCCGTGCATTTCTTTTTCTTCAACTCGCTTTCAATTTGTTTGATAAGTTTTTCAGCTTTTTCAACTTTCGCCTTTTTCTCGGCTGTCATCTGCGCTTCTATTTTACTCGAAAGTCCTGCGGTATCCACGCTAATGTTGCCTGAGAAAAAAGACACGATTGCAATTACCGGCATGAAGATAGCAAGTAGAATTGAGGTTACTACAATCACCGCTTTCTTCAATGCTTGTTTGTGAGTATAGCTACCGCTATTTTCTTTAATGCTGCTCCTACTGTTGCACTTATAAAAACTCCTCCTAACAGAAAGCACCAACCGACTCAGCCAAGTCGATTGGTGCTTCATTAATATTATGTACTTTTTCAACTCATTTTCGACTAATATCCAATGCAGTTTACATACATCCACCCATAGTTAAGATAACTTTTGCATGCTTATAACCCTTATTTTTCCTACTGCATTCCATGACAATATAATAATCGTTATCATGCTCATTTCTAACGACAATACCTTGCGAATAATCTGTTTTCCAAAGAGGTTTAACTCCATAATATCGAGCCACAAACTCATTTGTAGGGTTTGGTACCTCTACATTAAACCCATTTTCAAGTAACCACGCATGGTAGTTCTTAAGCGCAGGAGGTGGTCCTACTACTCGAAAAGATGTCATTATTGCCATTTGAAAATCCAACTCTTTTTCAATATCAATAACATATTTCTTTGTAGGTTGAAGTATATACTCATCTGTTGCGTTTTCATTATCGAAAACCTCATTCAACCTTATCTTTATCATATATTCTCCTATCTTTTTGGGGTCTTGCACCCGCATATACCTGATTCTGAGAAACATAATTATTTACTGTCAAAAACGATCTTCCTAACTCATTTAAGCTAAGTACCAACATGTATTCTGCTACTTCTCCTGAATGGTCAATACTACGCATTGGGTCTAATTTTTTTCGATATTCCTCGAATGTATCTCCCACAACTAACCACTCGTGTTCTTCTTCATCATAAACACAATGATATTCACGCCAAAAAGATTCATCATATTCTTCATAATAATCATCGTCAACCGAAAAATTCGCCCACGGAAACAACTGCGGAAAAACTTCGGTATACGGTGTGAAAGGGAACCAATACGGATACGAATAACTCCTTATGCTTGTACCGTCATCCACAATCAATTCTGTCTTTCCTCTCCCGCTGCTTTTGTTTATCCATTCTTCAGAATGCAATTTAACAATTCCGCCGTCTTGAATGATTTGCATAAACTCTTTTTGAGATAACAGGAAATTGTAATTTGTAATATGCTCTGGTAAATTCGTATAAGAAAGAAGCTCGTTATTTGAGAGATTGTCCAAGAAAACTTGTCCTAAAGGAACTTTTACAAAAAATCCTTTTCCTTGACCGTCACTGGTTCTTTTAATAGTTTCTGATGTTAATCTTTGCCAAATACACATATCATCTTCCGGATTATATAAAACTACAATACAAGGCAAAGAATTTGTTGTCCAATAATTGTATTGCCGATCGTTGATGTCACGAAAAACTATGTACCCATCTTTTCTCTCTTTGAACCAACTTGCTCCTGATTTAATCTGTAAAGCAAGAAGCTGTTTTGGTTTTCCGGAATCTTCAACAAATTCCATATGGGCATCAATGCCGATATCATTAATCGGTTGGTCTCTGAACAACCAATTATTTCTTTCAGCAATTATTCCACATTTGTGTACCCCTATTCTTTCTGTCGAATTCGCCATAAACAGACCCCTTTATAATATCAACGATAGAACATCTTCTTCATTCGATTATGAAACAATAGAATCCTTATTGCACATAAACACTTTAACAAATATGCTGTTGCACTTATTACTATTCAAACGTCTACATATATTTTCATCGCTCATTACAGTTCAACACTTCTATAGAACTACATAATGTTCTTTACGATTGTTGCTTCATAATCACAACAAGCAGATCCAATATTACCGTTTACATAGAACACAAGGGAATGTTAATTAGATAATGTTATTATTATATCTTCTTTCCATTCTTAATTAAGCTAGAAATTTTGGATTGGAGATAGCACTCAAAATCAGAATGTTGAACAAAATCAAACAAGTCAGGATCCGTTTCAAACCGAATTTTTGCTTTTTGATACATCTCTTCTTTAGTAAAGGTAGACCGCTGTGTCTCTGTATAGATACATGACATAATCCCATTAATTTTTTGAATCCAATGAGTGCGTTCCGTTTGATCTCCATAAATCAAATCATCGACTATCTTCTTCAGCAACAGCTTATGATTACGCTCAGCAAAAACGATTGGTAACTCTACGGGAACCTCCTTTACCCAAAGCAGGCAACCCCCCTGCCCCATCTCTATCCTGCCATATTCCGTGAAGTTTGTCTGTATATATTGATAACATTCACCAACATCACAGTCATTATCGACTCTAATACGGATAGATGTCTTCGGATGGTAAAATCTCCTGTAGTAACTGTCGCCTAACTGAACAATTACGACATATTTATCATCTAAAGCATTGATGATTGTATTGAGATGATTGATCAATCGAATTGGTTCATAGTCAGACAAGGTGTTTAACAAGTTTTCAAAACTATATCCGCTCTTCACATAAACGCTGCGAATCACTTCTTTTGGGGGACAGGGCAACAGCTTATAATGCTTAACCTCATATATGGAGATACTGAAATTATTTTTAAATATACTAATCTGATCAAAAAGCTTTTCTTGAACTTTAGATACCCATACCCCTCCTTGAAACCCATCTGAAAAAAAAGCTCTCCATACCACATCCCGATTCGTTCGTATCATGAACATATTGCCATTGGGCAAGACGTGTGCCAACGCATAAAAACTTGCCATAATAGAAGTATTGGCAGTATTTCTGATGTTGTTGATTAACGCTTTCAAATCCTTCGTATCCAAATCGAACTTTGATGTAAGCCAGTCTGTGGGCATCAGCAATTCTGATGCAAAAGTATTTGCTTCTTCCTCTTGTGAATCAATAAGTTTCTGTTCTTCAATCTGCACATATGGATCATTCAAGACACAACAATTCACTCCCGTATGCCAAGGAATGCAAATATGCCCGATCTCGTGTGCGAGAGTGAACCTTCTGCGTGGCTCAAACCATATCTCCGAATTTATTACAATCTTCGGTTGTGCCGTTTTTAGCTCGCACCATCCATCGATTCCAAATTCGTTTTCCTTATATTCCAGAGCAATATTCTTACTGCTGATAACGGTATCCAGATTTACTGGAACAGAAAGATTGTACTTCTTATGCAGTTGTCGGGCACGATTTCGTACCATCTCCATTCGATTAAGATTTATCATCGTCATCACTCTGTATTTTTCTTATATCATCGATACTAGTAGACCGTGCTGCAATCTTCTCAGAACAAGTCATATTCTGATACTCTCCAAAAGCTATTCCATCTGCTCTGCAGCGGAGTATATCCCTCAATACCGAATCATCCTTTTGTATCCATGCTTCATATTCATCCTGCGTCATACCTAGATAATCCGAAAGTTTGAGATTCGATTGTCCATTATGCCACGCCTCAACATAGTCATCTATCTCATCAATATCAGTCAGTCCGTACAAACAATTATTAATAAAATTCATTTCATACATCAAGTCGTCTCCCCCTTTCTGCTTCCTTTTTAAACTTTCCATCTGCATCTAAAGCACCCATATGATATCCTCGTTTATTATACACTTCTATCTCGCCGTGCAACTCATCCCACTGATAATAGCGATTCTTCTTTTTATAAGTCTGTCTGCCACCGATAATTCTATCTTTATCACAGTCATCCAGAAAACATTTCTTCGGTTTTGGTATATACGGCACTACATTCACCTACCCTATTCACAAATCTCTTTTTTCTAATTATACAGGAAACTGAAGCAATTTGCAATTCATGAAACAATAAATATTCATTAATGTAATGCATACCATCCCGAAAGTAATATCACTTCAACAATTCAAGTTTTCATCCATTAGAAACAATGTCATTTGATTAATCATCTCTTCTATGGATTTAACTCGATCACTTATACCCGACTGCATTATCGGATTCTTTTCGTCAATAACTTCCTTCTCTTTTAGTTTTCTGACTTGTTTTGTCTTTGCTGCATCGGGGCCCATTGAAAACAGTTTAAAAACAATAGTAAAGTTGTCATTCTCAAGGTTTCCTTTATTAAAACCAAGATACCCTTTTCCTTTTACTATTTCATATAAATGGGTTGCGCATCTAACCAGCACAAATACCGATTCACCTACATAAAGCAATTGTTCATCGCCATTTCTCTGAATATATATTTCGTACACACCTGCTCCGATAGCATCTAAAAAACTATCTTCAAAGAACTTTACTTTGAAATTCATATTTATCTATCTCCGTTATTTCTGATTTTTCTGTATTAATGATACCAGAAAAGACGCGACTTGTCCATAAACCTCCACAAGAAAATGCGGGGGTTTTCTTGGACAGTGATTCCGTTATCTGCCGCCTGCCTTGCCGAACAGAGCCGACTTGTATTTCAGAGTGATAACCTGAAGGAGATATCTCTCATTACCGCAGCGATAAAGGCAAGTACCCTGTGAGCTGAAACGAATCAACTGATATTCATTCGGCTCAACCATGAGCGCCTCTTCATAGTCCCTGGCGTTGATGTTGCCGGGATAGAAAAGGAAGTGGTAAGTCGGAATGGAAAACAATGGCTTTGTGAACTCCTTGATGTCGGGAAGCAGGAAGTCCTCAATGTTCTGCGAAGCGAGAATCACGGAGCTTTCCTTCTTACGCACACGCTTCATAGCGTTGCGGATATACTCGATGGCTGTCCAGTTACTCAAAAAGAGATACAACTCATCAATGGAGGCAACCGTGTTGCCAATGCCAAGAAACTTGTTGCTCATATACGACAGAATATTGAAAAGCATGGCATCCTTGAGACGGCGGTTCGTATCGAGCAAACCCTTTACGCCAAAGCACAGAAAGGTGTCATCGGTGATGTTGGTGTGTCCGTTGAAATACTTACTTTCAGCACCGATACACATAGAATGCAGACCGAGGCATACCTCCTGCAGCGTCTGCTCGGTATAGATGTGCTTACGCTTGGAATCAAAGGATTTGAACTCTTCCTCGCAGATCTCATAGAGATCTTTCATGATTGGGAAATCAGACGGTTTCTTCTGTGAGTAATCAGTCGCGTCAGTGATTCCGAATCTGGCATAGAGCTTCATCAGCAGGATTTCGATGGTGTCGAGCTGTTGGTCGGTGAAATCCTTATAGGTGCGGAAGAAGTCTTTGAGAAACGCAATGTGCTGACTCAGCCTTGTAACGCGTATGAAAGCGTTAGGCGTATTCTCATCGTTGTCCTCATCGCTGTTCTCTCCCCAATCCTTCGGCTCGAGAGGATTGATTTTGTACTGACCGTTCATAAAGTCAATATAACAGCCGCCGAGTGAAGTGGTCAAGTCCTCGTACTCTGCTTCAGGGTCGAGACAGATTAAGGATTTACCGCTTTCACGGATATTGGTGAGCAACAGTTTCAGCAGGAATGATTTACCCTGACCGGAGTTACCGAGAATAAGGACGTTGGAATTTGTCTTGTCCTCTGTTCTGCGATCAAAGTCAACGAGGATGTTCGTGCCGTATTTATCGCGCCCGATATAGAAGCCGTTGGGATCCGTCTTGCCTGAGAAGTTGAACGGAAACATATTTGCCACCGAGCTTGCAGGCAGAACGCGCTCATAGAGTGAGCCGAACATATTTGTACCGAGAGGATTCACAGGCAGGAATCCTTCTTTTTGGCGGAGTGTAAGCTTGTCTACCTTGATTTTTGTGCGAGCCATTTCCATGTCGATGTCGGTCTGGATTTCTCTGAGTTTCTTCTTAGATTTTGCTTTCAGTTCAATGAACACCGAGCAGTGAAGCAGGATTTCCTTTGAACGCTGCATATTGGTAATCAGAGAGGTAACATCCTGCAAGTTACCCTGCGCCTCAATGGTTTCGGACACATTGTTGCCTGCGGATTGGAGCTTGTTCTTTCTCTCTGCGTTTTGCAAAATCTTTCGCTGTTCAAACGGCTCAACCAGCCTATTGTAGATGCGCAGCGTTACGCCGTTGCGGTCTGCAAGCTGAGATAAGATTGCCTGTTCCTCAGTTGAGGGAGCATACTCATGGATTACCCACGCACAGCGATAACTGTCGCCTACGATATAATAATTTGCTTTGAAGCTGATGGTTGAGGGCAGAATCATATCAAAGAAATCTTTGGTATAAATCTGTTCCTTCTCGTCAGCTGTTAATTCTTTGGATTTTCTCTTGAATAAAGACATTATTTCCTCCTGTCGCGTCATTTGCAATGGGAGGTTTTATGATTAACAGTCATCCGCATTGCAAATGACTGATAATTAGATTAGAGTGGAGTGTTATCCCTTTACAGCAAGCACCACGATTCTGTTATCCTTCGCGCTTCCGCAGCAAGTGGATAACGTCAGAATATGCTGACCGTATTTCGGAGTGATACCCGTATCGTAAAGGGAATGATTGAGCGCGTAACCGATTTTGGTGTCGTACTTTCTCTCTGTTTCAGCGTTCAGAAAGTTGTACCAATAATCGTTTGATTTGATTTTCATGACGGAAAACACTCTGTATGCCGCCGTGCCGTTCTTGGTTTCAAGCACCACGTTGGGATGCGCGTTTCTGTAGCTTTCATACTGATAGTTGCACAGGTCGGCAAACATAGTGCCGCCGTTCATGTGGTGTCCGTAAATAATGAGGTTGTCATCACTTTCGGAACATCTCGTGTCAAGAAACGGTGTACCGCTGTAGCTGTAGTTGCCGTAAAAATCCTTGTACAGATACTTTTCGGGATTGGACGGCGTGTGTATAACAGGATAGCTGATGTTCGTGCCGTCAATGCTCACCCAGCCGAAGCATTCACCATTCATATTGATGAGTTCCGAGATAGAGTGAGGCTGATAGTATTCCGGCTGTTCATATTCGACAGCCATATTCTGAATATCTGTATCAGCTGTGACGTCGCCGTTGTCCTCATCCTCTGCGCTGCAGATAACCGGATGAGGCAACCTGATACGGGGCGTTGTAACGGTTTCTTCAATCTGTGAAAAATTATCATTTGCCTGCTGTTCGGCATTTGACCTCTCGATGATTGAGTAAATGCAGGCAAAAATTACAATGCCAAATGCGAGAATAACCGCAATCGTGTTGCCGATACTCTTCCAATTTCTAACTTTCTTTTTCTGCATAGTTAATCGTCCTTTCCGTCTTTCAAATACTGAATCCCGTCATAGTCGGGAATGCTCTCGCCGTTGAGACTTGCGTCATAATAGATGGCGAGGAAGCGCTTGATGTCATCCTTTTTCAACCGCTTGATATCAAAGTTCTGTTCGCTGATGATTTTCTCAACCCTGTTCGCAATCGTCAGCACCTGATCGTCGGACGCATTTTTGCAGCGAACAATAAAGAGAAACTGTCTTGCTGTGGAACCTTCGACATTGAGATTGTCGAGGAATTCAAAATCCTTCTTGAGCAGTTCTCTGACTCCCTGAAACGGCTCGTTCTCGATACGCTTCAGCAAATAGCTTTTATTGGTATCAAAGCATTCAGCCGCGTCGGTGCAGTTGACTTCGATATCAGGCACAGCAGAAAGAACCATCATCAAATGATTAATCTTAATCTCAATGTTCTCATAGGAGAGAACAGAGATGTTTGTCGGTACTACGCTGAAAAACACAAACGTGTCCCTGCCGACCTTCAAGCCGTGTTTGGTAAAGGTTTTAATACCGAGAAGATCCTGCACGGACTGTCCCTTTTTCTTATTTTTGTTGAGGCTCTTCAGCTTTTGGCGCTGCGCCTTCAAATTCTTCTTTTCCTCTTTTGTCATTTATCTTCTTCCCTCTTTCCATATGAATTTCTGTTGTGTAAGCATAAAATACTTTGCCGCATATTTGATAAAATCCAAAACCGTTGTATCTGAAAAGCGGATTGACAGAAAAGCAAAAGCCAGCGTCAAAGCAAGCGGCACAACAATTCCGGTCTGCGAAAGAATAAGGATAGAGAGCAGCAAAGCCACACACATGATGGCAAAATCTCTGAGCGACCACAGCCAGAGGTTAGCTGTGGTGCGGAGATTCTGCGGATATAAATAAGTTTTCATTTGATACCTCCACTAATGTTACGAAGCTGCACGGGCAACCGAACATGTGAGATTCACCGCAGTTGTTGTAGCGTGAACCACAGACATCATATTCACTTTTACGCTTGAATCCAGACCGAACTGTTCCGCAATTCTCGGCACTTCGTTTGCCGAGAGCATAACGCCGAGACCAAGCAGCATATTTTTCGGGAATATCAGCAGTCCCAAATACAAGAGCGTCGTTTGCATAAACGCTGTCAGACAGATAGCGATTACCTGTTTTACCCACTGATTGAAACCGTCCTGGTATCCTCTCGGAAGACTGAACATATACAGAGAGCCAACAGCCATCTGAATCAAAAGGATACCGCTGCGCTTGATATTGGCAAAAAATATCTTGATAACACAGTAGGCAAACGCAATCATCGCAAGAATGTTAAACAATCCAAATGATGTGTTGGCAGAGATAGCAAACGCGCCCTTCCACAACTCTGTTGATTTTTCGGATAAACCGAGCGATTGTCCGCTTGCGTTGAGCAGCGACAAGTCTTTTGCAAGTGAGTTCTGCAATGAAATACAGAACTTGTATAGTTCCACGGGAACAATACCTATCAATGAACAGGCAAAGAAACCCTTGAGAACATTGATGGCTGTGGTTTTGATGGACGCACGTCCGTTCTGATACTCAATCGCCACATCAAATACAGCGACTACTGTTCCGGCTGCAAACAGTGCCCAGCCAAACAGGGTAAATAAGCTGATTGTGGACTGGACAACGCCGAGATCAAAAATCTCGGCGCCCATATTGCCCATTTGCGTGAAGAAATCCGCAACAGTATTGTAAATCTGTTCGTACATCCATTTCAGCAGCATATCGAAAATGGCACTTGAAATTTGTGTGCCTAAACTGCTGAACGCATTTCCGAACAAACTACCTAACCAATCAAACAATCAAACCATCCCTTATCAAAGGACGGTCCAAATATACATTGGCGCGGTTAAAGCGAACACAAGACAGCCGAACAGAATTGCCGGTGCAGCAAATTCAAACTGACCGTGCTTTCTGTAGTCCATATATGCGGTCGCCAACTTTACGAAAAAGAGAATAGCGAGAATCATGTCAATCACAGGAAATACAACATTGTTTACCACGTTCTGGATTTGCGTCTGCGCCGATGACCACGTACTCTGGATAGCTGACGAGACATCGCCTGCCGCAAATACTGAGACGGAAGACATCGCCGCAATCATAACGGCGAACAACACGCTGATGATTACGCCCGCAACTCTCTTATTTCTTCTTTTTGCCATGTTTTTGGGCATATTTTCTACCTCCGATTTCTAAATCATTTTCTGTAATATATCTGATGCGAAGCTTTAAGTGCTTTGCAAAATTGATTTCCTTCTTCATTCCTTCCGTGACCTTGTCACCGAACACCCACAACTCGTCAGCACGAAACAGCAGTGAGGTTCCGGCTGTCATTCCGAGAGCACGTTCCTCATCTACTGTATCGTCCAGAATCTCCGCATAGAAATGCGGTATGACCGGAGCCATACCGCCCTCTAATACGAATTTACCGTATTGCTTTACTTTTGCGAGATTTTCGGTGATGTTACCACGCAGAGGTGAACAGACATACACGTTTTTCATCAGTCATCGTCATCCTCATCTCTCTTTTTGAACTTCACGATAAGGAAAGCAATTAAACCGCCGACTGCGATTGCGCCGAGACCGATAAAGAAACCGATATTGGATCCATCTCCCGTCTGAGGAGTACTGGGCGGAGTTTCCTTTTCGTTGGTCATTTCAGCTTTGACAATCTGACCGTCCTCTTTGATTTCAAAGGAGTAGGGTTTGCTGTCAATGATATAGCCGTCGGGAGCGTCGAACTCTTCATAGGTGTGCTTGCCGTAACGAAGCTTGAATTTAGCGATACCATTTTCATCGGTATAGCCCTCGGCTACAATGTTGCCGTTCTCGTCCTTGATACGGAATCCGGCGTTCGGGAGCAGTTTGCCGGTAGCTACATCTCTCTTGGTGATTTCAAGTTCACCCGTGATAGGCTTGTTGATGAAGCCAACGCCTGCCTTGTTCTCAACATTGGCAATATCGCCGTCCTCGTTAATCTCAAAATAATGGTAGTTATCATCTTTCACGAAGCCTTTGGGAGCGGTTTTCTCGTACATAAAGTAGCCGCCTGTGAGAAGGTCACCGAGAGAATAATTACCCTTATCGGTTTCAGACTCGGTCATGGTATCAATGAGAAGGTCGACATCGGCGTTGAATTTGCCGTCGTCATCGGAATCCGCGTAAATCTCAAACACCGCACCGGACAGCTTGTTTTCAGGATATTCCTCGTCAACCTTTGTAGTGGTTACCGTACCTCTCTTGAGCTTGTTTTCAATCTTCTTTCCCTCGTTGATATGGACTTTCTCCACATCGAGGTCCTCGGAATACGCAAACTCGAACTCATACTTGCTATCGTCAATTACATAGTGGCTGTCGGTAGAATACTCCTGAACATAATACTTGCCGAAGGGAAGCTCGGTTTCAAACTGTACATTACCCTCTTCATCGCAGTACACGATTTCAATCATACCGTCCTTCGGAATAAACTTGCCGTCCTCGGCAGTAATGTCCTCATTTGCGTAGATTGCAAACGCAACCTTTGTGAGCTCGGTTTCTGTGCCGATATTCAGCTTTTCGTATCTTTCAAGAATCTTTTTGAGCGATACTTCAGCTCTTTCTCTTCTTTCTCTCTGGTTGTGAACAGTCAAATCGGTGTTGGTTACTTCAACGGTTTCGCCTGCATAGCTGAGTGTTACGGGATAAGACTCGCTGTTATTGATAAAGCCGTAGGGACTTTTGGTTTCACGAATCAGATATTTGCCAAGATAGAGCTGCTTGGATACAGCCTTGCCGTTCTTAGCAGTGGTAATGGTATCGACAACTTCACCCTTCTTGTAATGAACAACACCATCGGGAGTGGCGATGTCCTCGGCTGCTGTGATTTCAAACTCAGCACTTTCAAGATAGCTTTCCGCAAATTCGGGGATATACCTTGTGATTTCTACGGGTTCTGTTACTTCCTCTGTGGGATCAGTCGATTCCGTTGTTTCAGTCGGAGTGGTTGTTTCCTCAGTTTCAACTGAATCATCAACAGTAGTTTCGGATTCTGTAACAGGCTCTGTCGCCTCTGTAGGCGCAGGCACGGTTTTCTCTGTTACGGTCTTGAAAATATCGCCGAGCTTGGTGATGGTGATTGTACCCTTTTCAGCCTTGTTGTACTTCTCAATGGTAACAACGGTCTTTGTGCCGTCCACGGTGAAGTCAATAGGCTTGCCGTCAAGGACATAACCTGTACCCGCTTTCACTTCGATAAGCTGATACTTGCCGTAGGTCAACTGAATCGGAAGCTTGATGGTTCCGGTCTTGTCGGTGTAGAAAGTATCTTTGCCGTCAGCCTTTACAAGAGTGCCGTCTGCTTTCTTGATCCGGAAGCCGAAACCGGCGAGCGGAATAATCTTCTTACTTTCCATGTCCTTCTTCTGAATGACGATTTCGGAGCGCTTCAGAACATTATTAAAGCTAACTGTTGCTGTCTTGCCGTACTCAACGGTTGCGGTCTGCGACTGCTGATTGACATATCTTTCGGGAGTTTTCTCGGTTACGGTGTACTTGCCGGGGAGAAGATTCGGGATATCGATTTTTCCGTTCTTGTCGGTCTTTACTGTCTGATTGAAATTGTCACCCGTTACGGTAAACTCAATATCGGCGACAATGCCGTCCTCTGATGTCTTGATGATATCAAGAGCGCCTCTGTCAATCTTGTTGTGGAACTTAACCGTAGCTGTTTTACCATACTCAACCTTTACGGTCTGAGGAGCCTGTTTCTCGTATTTATCAGAAGGAGCCTCAGTTACGGTATAGGTGCCGGGCAGAAGATTTGTCAGGCTGATTGTACCGTCTTTATCCGTCTTGGCGGTCTGGTTGTAGTTTGTGCCTGTAACGGTAAACTGAATATCCGCAACAATATTGTCCTCGGAAGTCTTGATGATTTTAAGGTCGCCCCTGTCGAGCTTGTTATTAAAGCTTACTGTTGCGGTCTTGCCGTTCTCGACTGTTACAGTTTGGGCAGGCTGCTTTACATACTTATCCGAAGGAGTTTCGGTTACCGTGTAAGTGCCGGGGACGAGTCCCGCGAGAATCAGTTCGCCGTTTTTGTCGGTCTTAGCAGTCTTATTGTAGTTGCTGCCCTTTACAGTGAATTCAATTCCCGAAACATTGCCGTCCTCAGCGGTCTTGACAATTTTAAGATGACCCGCGCTTGTCTGGAGTTTAAAGACAGAAGGCACAGGGTCGGGAGCCGCAAGACCTGTGATAACATCCTGCTTGGAAGAGTCGCCAAAAGCAACCAGCACAGAGTTGCCCGAAACTGTCGGCACAGTCTTATTGATAGCAAGCGTCTTAGCTTCAGTAATCGGAGAGTTTGTCGCAAGCGTCATCTTGTTGCCTGAAATGCTGACAGCAATATTACCGCTTGTCTTGTACGCAAACTTAGAAAGAACACCGTTATTGTCAGTCAGAGTAATCTGATACTTGCCGTCCTTATACTGCATTTTGTGAGTAGGCGCCTTTGAAGCCAATACCGCAGCAAAGGAAGGGACAGTGCTGTGCGCCGCCATAGCAGTAGAAATCTTATTATATACATCCTTCACACCGGGGTTCTTGCCGCCCGCGCACATACCGTCGATATACTTGGTGTTGGTACACTTGAAGCCTTCGTTGGTATTTCTGCAACCGCTGATAAGTTCCCATACAATCAGCTGAGTAGCAATCCAATGCTGACCGTCGGTGTAACCCAAGTTTTTACTGTTGCCTGGCTTGCCGTACAGAAGCGCGATATTAACAGCTTTTCTTGTCGCGGCAGGAATACCATCCCAAACGGATGACTTGCCCTCGGTCAAGGTGTTGCCGGAATAAAGACTGTAGCCGGGTTCGATGCAGTACGCGTCTTTACCGTCAGCGTAGATTCTGCACAATTCCTCACCGGGCGTACCTACTGTAACGCTGCCGTTGGTAACGGTTTTTGCGAAAGTGATAATACCGCCGCCGGTATCGTAACAATAATCAAAGGTGATGGTTGCGGTATCTCCGGTCTTTGCACTTACGGGAATGGCAAAGAACATAGAGAGGATAGTTACTGCCGCAAGAATCAGCGCGGCAACTCTTTTGAATTTTTTACTTGAAACAATTTTGTCCATGTGTTATTCCTTTCTTAGATAAAATAGCAGCGTGACGCTGCATCCAGTCCCAACTTTTAGAAGGTGTATTTGGTATACAACAATCATCAACGGTGGGAACAATGTGTGATTTTCCAAAAAAACAAGCAGAGGTGTTTCCTCTGCCGCATTGAAATAGATTTACTTTTCTGTCTGGAACCAATCGATAATATCAGCTGATGCTGTCTGCTCGAATTGGCTGCGACAACTTGTCGCAAATCATAACCTCATCGCCTGCCTCTCAAAATAGATTTCCGAACATATATCTCAACTTACAGCTTCATCCGATGGGATTCCTCGCTGTTAAGATTTGCGAACTTTTCTTCCAATCCGGTCAAGATTTCTCCTGTCTGCTCATCAGTATATCCGCACAGGGCTTTGCCAACGAGTTCTTCAAGAACTTCTGATTCTTGATCGGTTAAGATAAGCGTTTTCATAACCGCATACCCATACCTTCGTCATCATCCTCATCGAAGCCATCGTCCTCACTTTCGGAGCCGTCTGTGATGTTGACGTACTCGCTGATGATACCAAGTGCTTCGGAATAACTGCCCGATTTTGTGATGCGGCTGCACATCTCAGAGGCTTCATCCTTCATACCATTCTGCTTCAATGTGTGTGATGTGATTCCCATAAGGTTGAAGATGTTACCGTCCTGACCTATCAAAGCGCAGTCGGGTTTGACTTTTTCTTTCTGTTCGGGTTCAAAGCCGCCGAGCCTGTTCTCAACATAATCGGAGAGCCAGGTGCCGCCGAAATCGTTGTGAGTCGCAAGCCGCCACATGGCGAGCTTTCCGGTGTGGGCGTGTACAGTTTCATCGAACGGAAACAGAATGTTGGTGAGTCCTTCATGTTCGAACACGCTCACATCGCTGAATTGTGTATTATCGAGAAGGATTCCGGCTTCGGTCAGAATATCATTGATGCCGTCTACCCACTCCTGCGGATCTCCGCCGCAGCCCTGCAGGATAAGACCTTCCCTGCCCTGCATTTTCCGTAATTCGTCTGCTTTGATATTGTTAATCACAACTTCATGCCTCCTGTTTGTATGGGTTCATCATCGACTTTCTCATATTCAGGGAAGTCTGTATTGGCGAATTCTTCGGCTGTCATGAATTCTCCGAGGAAGTTCGGCTCGGTGTCATATTCGAGCTCGACATATCCGTCTGTTCCGAGATCAAGCGGTTCTTTCGTGATAAAGGAACCTGCGTGGTCAACCTTTACGTCCTTTTCAATTGCGCCGAAGTAGACATTGTCTGCTCCGTTTTCCTCTCTGAAATCATAGTGGTACATTCCTTTCGGAACTTTGCTGTCATCAATACGTCTGTCGGCATAGATAGCTTTCACGCCGCAGACCTCCATCAACTCAAAGTCATCAGCATGGCTCTCTGATTGCGGAGTCGGGAACGCCACATTCTCATACAGCGATTTGCCATAAGCGGACACAATACCGTAATTGGTAACCTTCACGCCGAGTGCTTTCACGAGCTTCTGAGCGTCATCGTGGGAGAACACTTCTTCCAGCCACTTGGTGTCAAAATCTGTCGGGGCATGGTAAGCAAGATACCGCTTGAAGAACTCATCTGCGTTTTCATCCTCACAGCAGATTTCATACTGATCGAGTCTTCCAAATACGCTTTGCATATCTTCAAGATTTCCGATATTCTCAGCTTCGATTACAGCCTTGAACAGCACTCTTTTTGCTTCGGGTAACATTAGGTACTCATTAGCTATGATGTTGAGCATTTCAATATCATCCATTGAGTTAAAGACATCTTCATCGATCTGAGGAGTACCGCTTTGAAAATCATAGTAAACGCAATCCTCAATGTTGCCCGCGCCAATCTTTTCGGCGAACTCGTGGAGTTCGTCGATACCAATCGGAAGTTCAAGCCAATGCGCACTATTTAACACCTCACTCGGATCCTTCACGGGAGCCCTTGATACAAGCAGTCTGAACACAGCGTTTTCAAATTCTTCCGTCTGCAGAATATGCTCTCCGTCATAAGGTTCAGGTAATCCGTAGTTGCCTAAAGCAACATAACAGTCGCGCACAAGATAACCGTCATCCTTATCCCTCTGCTCTTGACCGATTACTACATAGTCAAGGTATTTCATAACAGAATCGGGGACTTCCTCTAAGTCCGTAATAAAGTCATTCTCTACGGCAAATCTGCCGAGTTCTTCAAGGTCGTTAATATCCTGTACAATCGGAATCATGTCCAAGCCGTAAGTCAGATTGATTAAGTCCTTCACAGATACAAGATCCTCGCTTACTTTTTCAGAGAAGTATTTTTCAGTTAAGGCATCATATACAATCTGCTCCTGAAGACTCATTGAATCCAAACGCTTTGCAAGGAAGTTGAGTTCTTCGATGCTTGTAATATCAAGCCTGACGTTGTTGGGAAACAGGTCTATTGATTCGTATACAGAGATATCCCGATATAGGGTATCGGAATCAGTATACCGCGCCTGCTGTTTGGCGTTTTCAATCTGCATTTTGGTTGCAGGCAGATTCAGCGAAGCATAGAAATAGCCGTTGCCGTTTTCTTTTTCTGCTGTTAATTCAATTTGAATTTGTGCCATAATCTTTTCACCCCCTACATCTTCATGGTGTTGGTTTCATCTTCATCTGGAGTGTCATCTACTCCCCAAGGTTCGGCTTCGTAAATTGTTTTTCCTCTGTAAGAGATAGCCGTAATCTCCTGAGGATAGAATCGTGAGCCTTCCTCAAACATATTGCGGAAGTTCTCTCTATCCTTTGCGGACATATCCCAGGAATGGTAATCCATATATGCGTTACGGCCAAGGTTATATGCAGGATACTTGAAGGTGAAATCCTTTCCGTCACGCTGAATCGTTACATTTACGGACTTTGCTCCGCTATCATTTATCGCTTTGCTGATGTTTCTCTGGCGATGGAAACGAGTATCCTCCTTCGCTTCGAGTTTTTTAAGGCAATCCTTGATGTGTTCGTTCATATACAGACTGAGCAGCATATCATCCTGATGCGTCTGCCAATATCCTGTCGCGGCTTCTTCTACGGCTGCAGTCGGGTATTTGAGATAGCGTATCATCTGTGATTCTTCAAATCTTCCGCAGTCATAATCACATTGGAATTTGACATCGTCCGCGGATTCTCCGTCCAAGAATTTTTGCCGAATCACCGCTTCAGCGTAGTATTCTTTGAAATGATCCAGTTTTTGCTGATAGCTTTCATTCTCAAAGAACGGACTTCGAAGGTTATCCACGTTATTGTCAACGATGTTATTGATGAAACTGCGGACGGCTGCCTCAAATTCATCTTGGAGAGTACGAATTGTCTTGCCTGAATCCAATTCGGGCAAACTGCCTTTCAACGGATTTTGTAAATCGTAGAGCTTTCCGTCCAGCTTGTTGTATATGCCGCAGTAATAGAAGGCTTGATTTCGGGAGAGGTTTTTACCGGTAGAAACTCTTTGATGATAGACGAAGTCGAAGTCCTCGTCATACGGGATTTTCACAAAGGTTTCTCCGGAGTTATTCTCCTGAACAACGGCATATCTCGCGTCATCGTTTTCTATCCATTGGGATAAATCCTCGAATTTCACAGTTCCATCCCTCCGCTTTTCTGTTGAGAAAGGTAGTTATTCATCTCATTCTCATCGTAGATGAAATAATCATCGCCGGAGTTCCACATAGATACATAAAGGGCGCCGTCCTCGGTTTCGATAGGTCTCTGTTCGAGCCCTTCTCCAAAACCGTCCGAATTCTGACCGCGTACCCATTCTCTGACTTTTTCCTTTTCTTCTGCAGTAAAGGGCTCACGAAGCTTAAAATCGACCTTGCCGTAGAGCTTGCCGTTCTTCTCGGCAACATCCCATCTGGCTGTTACCATCTTTGCTTGGGCATTATCGTCATCGTAGAAGTAATCCTTCATATCGCCCAAATCGTCGTCCTGCTCTTTTTCAACAAGTTCGCTAATATCCCATTTATAATCCATGAGGAAGGGGTTTCCTACCTCATACTCATCTCCGTACTCATCATCGTCGAGATTGCCTACAAGCGGAAAGTAGAAGGTTTCAGTGTATTGTCCGGCTTCATAGGTTTGCTTTTTGATATCTTCAATCAGTTCCTCGGGTGTGGAATACTGATCGTTGAGAATATCCGATTCTATCGCCTCTTTGACTTCATCCGGCGCGTTCATAACCACATTTGTTAGGTTATTTACATCCCTCAGTGTATGGCTGTCGTTGAACATTTTAATCAAGTGAGTACCGATGTCACTGTCTGCTAACAGCTTTACGGTGATATCACTATCGGGATTGTCCGAAATGGGAGTGCTGTGGGATAACTCCCGTCCGATGGAATAGAGCTTTGTATCAAGGTCCATTCTGTCGCGCGGCATATCCACCACAAGGGTATTGCCGCGATTATTCACGATTGCTGTAATCAGCATAATTTCACCTCGTTTCTGATGATTGGTGTATAGATTGTAAATTCCGAACTGCCGTGCAGATGCACATCGGGATGTGTAAGGAAGCTTTCCCCACGTCCCGTATAGGCCGCAACTTCATACTCGTTAGCCGTGAACACATCTCCCTCTCCGTAGAGGAAGGAATCCACCTTTGCTTTGATTGCACGGCAGTCAATATTATCACAGATGAATTTCTGATAAATCAGCCAATCTTCCAAATCGAAGTTGGTTGTCGGAATACCGCCGCACAGAAGCTGTGCGGTATTGCCGTTTTCAGCTGTTAGGGTTACTTTTGAGAAAAGGAGAGTCATTACATACCTCCTAATTTCATGGAGTTGCCGGCACTTCCGAGCCGGTCGAGAATTTCGGAGATATCATTATCACCGTCATAGAACATGAAGCCGCCGGATACATACTCTCCTGAACGTATATCAGCCATATGCTCTCCGAATTCTGCATAGTCAAAGAAATCGCAGAGCTCATCACTGATTTCATATTCTTCATAAGAATCGTTTTCAACAAAATATCTGCCAACAGCTTCATCATCACCGCAACTGACATCTTCTATCAATCCTAAATCGTCAAGATTGTCCATCAGAATAACGATATCCTCAGCTGACTTGACTCCGGTGTATTCAATCGCTGCGGCGAGCTTATCCGAATCAATCTCATATTCATCAATCAGTTTGATGATGTTGTTTAATTCATTGATTCCATCTCTCTGTAATACTTCTTCAAATGCGTCGTACAGCTTGTTGTACTTGGGATTGGAAATTTCAAGTACACAGACACAGTCTTCAAGATACTCTGCGCCGAGACGGTTCACAGCCTTACCGAAGGCTGATTCTGAATCCGGCAGAAAGATTGTTTCTGTTTTCCCGTTGTATTCCAACTCCACTTCTGCAATACACGGCTTATCCGAATAGCACGGAAATACCTGACCGTCATATACTTCTTCCAGTGGTTTATCTTCTACGAACAGTAAACCTTTATCTGTAAAGATACCGCGTCCCGAACAGAGCAGCTCTCTGCCGATTTGAGCATATTGCTCATCGTATTCGGAATCCGCCGGGACTGAACCCTCGGTGTTGAGAATATATTCTCTGCCGACCTTTGCCATATTGCTGATATCCTTGATTAAGGTAAATTTATCAAAGTTAAATGTGAGATTGATTAAGTCTTTAAGCGTTTTCGCATTCGATTGCTTCACGGCAATCTCAAACTGGTCAAGTTCATCGCCGTAAAAACTGACAATTCTCTTTGCGAGATAATTCAGTTCATCAAGATTCACGCTTTTGAAGTTGAGTACGGAAAGCGCGTTTGGATAATCAATAGCCTTGACGTAGAACGGATTGGTTGTGTCAGTCGGCATATAATGTTTCTTTAAAATCCGTTGCAGCTCATCGTCATCAATCGGGAATTTGATTTCTGCATTAATGTCGTTTTCCCTGATGTGTGCTAAAACATTCATCGTTTGTTTCACCTCGTTTCTAAAGGAAAGCACCCGAAGCGAATTCGGGTGCTTGTTATTATCCGTAGACTACATATATTTGGTTGTTGCTTGCAATTACGTTGAACGCTATATCGCCGGGTTCTGCGTAGCTGCCGAAGTAGTATTGCAGATACCCAACCTCGTCATATCCTGCGGAGATTACACTATCGGTATCACTGTATCCGCTAACATCGAGCGGTGGGAACCATCCGGCGTTTCCGGTATTCAGTGAACCGTTGTACACCATGCCGAGTGAGCAGCCATAGCTAATCAGCGCGCTTGTGACGCGTTCGAAGTCAATCGACTGCTGTTTCGGCTGTTCCGTTACAACCGGTTTTTCCTCGGTTTGAGGTTTGCTCTGTGTTTTGGGCTTATCAGTTGTTTTCGGTGTACTCTCCGTTTTAGGTTTTTGTGGGGCTTGCGGTTTTTCTTCTGCCTTTGATTTGGCTTTTTGCTGTTGAACAGGCGCCTCATTTTGACTTGTCTGTGAGCTTGCTGACCTTTCTCCGTCATTGTCGTAATTCTGCCCCACATTGCCCGAATTTTGGCTTGTGGCGGTCTTTTTCGGCTTGCTCGGCTCAGTTTGTCGAAGACTCTGTTTTGTCCGACACAGGCGAAGTTTCGGCGGTAACCGTTTTGCTTGCGGACGTTGCTTTCTGCGTAGATTCAACTGTTTCATCGACAGTTGAAACTGCCGTTTCAGGTGATCCGTCAACCGATGATTCCGCAACCCCGTTAGCCTGAGAACATGCGGTAAAGGTACTTGCTGCCATGAGGATTGTTAATATGATTGCGATTGTTTTTTTCATATTGATCGCGCTCCTTTCTGTTAACAAGAACATATACCACAAACCGAATCAAATAGCCAGACCTAAAATCACATTTTCTGTCTGAAACCGTGAGAAAGATTTTCCTCATCCTCAAACTCTTCGAATTCGTCCTCATGCTCATCGTAAATATTGCAGCCTATAAGGGAAAAGATTTTCAGTGTTCCCTTAACACCGCCTTGCTGACATTCGGGACAGTTTTCAAGATGAGCCGTCATCTCGATATTATCCTCGGTCATAATCAGCTCATTGATTTCTTTCTCTTTCTGCTGTTCCTCCGTCAGTTCCGGTTTCTTGCGCATGTTTACATCCTCGGACGGAAGCTCGGCGCTTCATCGGGTTCGCTGTCGTAGTCCTCAGAGCCGTACTCAGATTCCTCATCTTCGGAATCACTGTAATTCTCTCCCTCATTTTCGGACTCAGACTCTTCCAATTCCTTCTCATAGGCGTCAAGAACCTTTGTATTGATTGCGTCTCTCGCTTCTTTTGAAACGGGATGGGCGTAGTCCGCGTACTTGGTTTCGCCGTTATGGTCTTCGTAGGAATATGAAGGTATTGAAACGAACAAGCCCTTCTTGGAATCCATAACGCGCAGACCATGAATGGCAACTGCGCCGCCGACAGTCACGCTTGCGAAAGCGCACAGATTAGAGCCATTATCCACGAGGTTATCAATTTTGGCATTGATTCTCGGAATAGGAGCCTTCTTGCCTGTGTTCTTATTTCCTTTGTAGTTATTGCTTTTAACCATAGTTTAAAATCCTTTCTCAGAAACCGATAATTCTGAAACCCATATCACCGGCGACTTCCTGGTCGCTGATTTCTTCGGGTTCTGCGTATTTCTGCATATATTTCTCTACGTCCTCATCTGTAAGGGAGCAGAATTCTTCTCCCCCGTCCCCGCAAATGAAGAATGGTCCTGCGATAATACCGCCGTTATCAAGGTGGCGGTTGCCCTTCATCCCGATGAGCTTTGCTTCATCATTTCCGACCATAATTGTGCCGTCCTCGTTATACAGAGGCTGAATCAGGCCGCCGACTGCGTTCTGCAAATCTCTGAGATCTGTTCCGATGCGGATATCAAGGGGCGTATTGTTCGGAGTGACATATACCACTCTCATACCCTCTTGTTCCTGCGCTTTGGAAGCGTCGAAGTCGATTTTCTTGAAGCCGATATTCTCAACAAAATAGGAACCGTTCGTCGTCACCAAATCCTCATTCTCATTACACACCTGAACGATATCAGACACCGAAAGACTGTGTCCATGAAATGTGTATGGTCTGTTATCGTTAAACATGCTGTACACTTCTTCAAGGCTTTCAGCTTCTACATCGCCGTAGTAGACATTTTTGTAAAGAGTCGGATCCACGCCGTCTTTGGGAAGTCCGAAGAACTTTTTGCCGTAGGTTCTCTCGCTTGACTCCATCTGAAAGATTTTTATTCTCATCTTCTTGAAGCTCCTGCCTGAATAACCGCCCACTTCGAAATCAGGTAGATAAGAGCTTCTCTCTGCTCCTGATCGGTGAGCTCATCCAGCACCTCCTGAAGCGTGAGTTTCTCTTCCGCTTCATCGGGTTCGTTGTTCTTAGGATTATCATATAAGTCCTCGCAGCCGTCGCAAATGATCTCCTGCGTAAGCAGCACGGATCCGTCCTCCAGCTCGGTAAAGCTGATGATGTCGCCCTCTTCCCAACCGAGTCTTTCACGGATGGGATACGGGATAGTAGTTCTTCCTTCTTTGCCTAAAAACTTTCTTACTGTCATTATTTCGCACCTCTCTGTCTTGTTGTTTTCTTGCGGCATTCTTCGCAAACGCCGTTACAGCCGCACTGCTCCATTTCTTCTGATGTCATACCGGAATCCTCGATTACAATCACGCCCTGTTTCGCGGCGAAAGTCACCACATTATGGGCGGCAATGTTTGCTGTTAACAGGATTTCCACAGGGATGCACACAAGTGCCATATCGTTAAAATCTGCAAATTCTTTTTGCATTGTATCTCATACTCTCCTTCATAATGATATCGATATCTTTTATTGCTTCTATGGGTGTAAATAAATCAATCTGCCACGAGAAGTTTTTTGCTTTCTCGCGCAAATCGTAATTGGCAATGAGGAGTTCCGGGAACTCCTTGCCGGGATCGTACTTCTGTACCATGCTGTGAACGCGCTTGAAATCATAGAATGAGTATCCGTCATATAACTCTCTGATTTCGGGACAATCATTATATGATAACAGCCATTTGCCTTTGGCGTTGACCAAAACATTGTGAAGTCTTTGATGATTTTCCTTCGCAAAACCTCCGTCATAAACATATTCGCTGTTGTAGTACGGCGGATCGCAGTAGAAGAATGAATCCTCACGGTCATAGTGTTTAATCAGCGTTTCAAAATCCTGATTCTCCACAATAGCGTTATTCATTCTGATGGCAAGCTGCTCTATTCCGTCATATAACTTTGAAATGTCAAACGGCTGACTGGCAAAGCTCTTGCAGGAGCTTGAATAGCTGTGTCGAATCAGTTTGAGAAAGGTAGCCGCCCTGTGCAAGTCACAGTCGTTCTCTATCCTCTTTTGGATTTCGAGTACCGCTTTTGCTACATCAAAGTCATATAAGACTTTCGTGAGTTTCAGTTCTTCCTCGAAATACGGATTTTTGAAATCTTCCGTATTGATGCGGTGCTTCCATTCCTCAAAAAAATCTCGGGAATTCAAATGACAAAAGCCAAGTTCAATTTTGAAAGCGTTCGGACGAAAAATCATAACCCTGAACAGATTCGTCAGATTATGGTTATAATCGTTGTAAACTTCAAACTTGTCCTTCTCCCTCTTTCCGAGCAACACAGCGCATGAACCGCCAAATGGTTCAATATATCTGTCGTGCTTTTCAGGAAACATGGCGTACAAGATATGAAGTATCGGACTTTTGTTTCCCACCCAGGTAACCGGGCTTTTGATGCTATCACCTTCTGTTCCAACATCAATCGCCCCTAAACGCAAAAATCAGTATCAACCATTACATTTAGAAACGATTGATACTGATGTTTTATTTTCTTTAATCTGTATTCCTTTCAAAAGGAATGACGTTGCTACGGTGCCTGGCGCGAGACTGAATCAAAGGCTTTTTAAGCTCTTCAACCTCACGTCTGAGTTTCTCATCGGAGAGTTTCCGTTTTCTGACTGCTTTTTGAAGTTCCTCTACACGGTCCTCCAATTCCTTATACTTTTCCTCTGCTCTCTCTTTAGCTTTGGCATAAGCCTTTCTTTCAATTTCCTTGAATTTCTCAATTCTTTTTGAAAGAGAATGGTGAGAGTAAAGGATTACACAGCAGATAAGAATAAGAAAAATTCCGATGATGATTCCTAAAAATACTGCTGTGGTCTCATGCATTCTGAGTGTTTCTTTCTTCAACTTCTTTGATGACTCTGCCGATGGCGGTTATTACGGGTACAGATACCGCATTGCCAGCCATTTTGTATAGCTGATTGTCTGAAATGCCTGCGGCTGCCGCCCTATCGAACTGTTCATCGGTAAAGCCCTGCAATCTCCAACACTCACGCGGCGTCAATCTGCGGATCCTGCCGACATGGTACTCTCCGTTCTTGTCGACAATCAAAACCGCAAACGGCGCGTTCTCGTCAATCTCTTCTATGAAAACTCCTGACCGCTCCGCTTGTCGTCTGCCGATGCCCGCATTCTGTCTTGCAGTGATACATCTGGCTATCTCCGTCAGCTTTGGATCGGGATTCATATCTACGAAATAATACGCCTGCGTCGCGCTGGTAGTCAGCGTATGGGCAATTTCATAGCCTACCCTACCGCGTCGTGAATTGATGGTAGCGTAAGCTGTATCGATGGTATCGCCGGGCTGCGCAATCTGAAATCCCTTCTTGGTTTTTACCTTGATTCTCAGTCCGAAATCCTCAATAAGATGAATTCCGGTTTTACCGCCGAAACCACCAGCCTCACTTGTGAGCGTTATGCCTACTCCGTCAGAGGAGTAGAGCCGCTTTCCTTGACTGCCTCCTTTGAGCTGTAAAGTAGTTTCCCCACTTGTTTGTGTGAAAGATAATACTTTTCCTGTACATTTTTCTCGATTATATCCGACAATGTACACTCTGCGTCTGGCTTGCGGCACTCCGTAATCTTTGCTGTTAAGCACTTGCCATGTGACATCATACCCCAATTCGTCCAGCGTACTGAGGATGGTTGCAAATGTCCTGCTGGAGTCGTGGTTAAGCAATCCGGGTACATTTTCAAGCAACAGATACTTAGGTCTTTTAACCTCGGCAATACGGGCAATTTCAAAGAACAGCGTTCCTCTGGCATCCTCGAATCCGCCGCGCTTTCCACAGATGCTGAACGACTGACAAGGGAATCCTCCAACGATAAGATCAATATGGGGCAAGTCTTTTGGATCGATTGTTCTCGCGTCCTCAAAATATAACTCTCCTTCTGTATCATATATTGCTTCATATGCTTTCTTGGCGTATTTGTCGATTTCACAATAGCCGATCCGTCTAACGCTTCAAGTCCCGACCTGAAACCGCCGATACCTGAAAACATATCAAAGAATTTGATAGACATGCCGCGTCATCTCAAATCCTGAAAGTTTATTTCATCACCTCTACATCTTCATTTTCATACCGCTTGACTCTTCAGGAGCCTCATCCTGATTCTCGGCGGCGCTGTTTTCTGCTTCGACTTCCTGAACAGACAGTTTTCTGAATGAATCCTCACCCCTGTTTAACGCAAGGGAACTTCCGTTATCCCAATTGACGTGGATTTGAGCCAAATCGTCTACATAAAATACCGTACCCTTTGTTCCGCTTGGAACGGGAGCAAACGGATCGTTAATACATAGGCACTCAACGCGCGTGCCGGGCGGATACATATTCCGAAGGACTATAGCCTGTCTGCGGAGTCTTTCATACTCGTTCATCCTTTTTCCTTTCCGAACCGTTAGGTTCTATAAGATTTCTCCGAATGCAATTCCGAATTCAGCTTTTTCAAGAGCGTGTTGCTTTGGCTCTAAAATTTCAAGGAGCTGCGCACGGTATTCCATATCTGTGACTTTATCAAGGTAAATGTCGTAGGTAGAAATAAGCATCAAGCCCTCCGGCGTTTCGATGGTTACCTCACCGTACAGCCCTTGCTCACAGATAAAATCCGCAACCTGTTCCATTGTAAAGAGCTTTTTGCATGCTCTTGCTGAATGTCCGATAAGCACGGGATATTTTTCTTTCATTTCTTCACCCCTTTTTCTGTGGGGTTTATCCCTGCTAACTCTATACATATCGGTCACGCTCCTTTTTTGATGACCGCCAATCCGAATCTTCGAATTAAGATAGCGTTGCAGACATAATAAAACTCCTTATCGCTGATGTTTCTGCGAAAGGAGATTTCTTTTAATGATAACCTTGTTGTGCTTCTATAGATTTCGTTGGCAAATGAAACGAGCACTCTGTCTTGCTGTTCGATTTCCGCCGACATACACAGATACCCTTGTGAGGAATGTACGCAGTGTTCTCAAATATCCGGGCGGATGGTCAAAACATATACGCAGGCGATATGGTCATAATCATCGTCATTGATTTCATTCATAGCCGCCTCAAACGCCGCCTTATGAGCTTTGTTGTAAAAGAGCTTGTTGCCTTTGTACTTTGCAAGCATATTGATAACGCGGTGAGCAAACGGTATATATGAGTTATCCACAAGAAAAGTCTCAACCAAATCTCTTGTGATAATGGAATTGGAACGAATCTTTCGCTTGATATACGGACAATGCGCCTCCATGCAGCTTTCGAGCTTGCACTCGTAATTTTTGCAATCGCGGCAGCTTTCCGCAAACTCTCAAAGCTCTTTCCTTTCGAAATTCGGAACGATTTTCATCTCACGCTCAAATCTCTGCAGTTTTTTATCATCGGTGAAATACATTTCTCCAACTCCTTCCTCGTTTTTGTTTCAAATTCTTGTTTCAGTTTATAGATAAGCCAGACTCCGTCTACTGAAGTCAGCGTATTAAAATACGGAGATTTGAAAAAACTCTCACATTCAACGATGGTATGCCGGGCATTGACACTCCTTGGGCATAACCACAAGTCTTTCATTGCTTTTCTATAATCTTCAACAGCATTTATGATAATGGCATTTGCTAATTCTTCGGCTACGTAAAGCTTAGGGTCTACATACAAAATAATCACCTCTTAAAATAAGTTTTGCAACAAAAAAAGAGCCAATCACTATACTTCTAAAACTATATTAGAAATATAATGATTGGCTCTCAAAATTTCTTATGTACCAACCGCCCCTTTTAATTAGGTCAGAGAGGCGGTTAGTTCAAAATGAAAAATAAAAAGCCGACTATAAAAGTCAGCTGCATTAGATAAAGGAAAACTCGCTACAAGTATTGGCATCACCCTATTTTCACACCTCGTCGCCAAGGCACTATTTTCGGCACCACTGAGCTTAACTTCCGTGTTCGGTATGGGAACGGGTGGACCCTCAGCGTCATCAACACCAATTAATTTGTAGCGAGTTTTTGGCTCCCCCAACTGGGCTCGAACCAGTGACATCA
>ERZ791859.205-NODE-205-length-49277-cov-4.090955_pt1 | contig 49277 bp, 43 predicted proteins | sample MGYA00509943_ERZ791859 | MGnify/ENA primary metagenome ERZ791859 (study PRJEB30046, sample SAMN00792065) | human gut metagenome | study: EMG produced TPA metagenomics assembly of the A metagenome-wide association study of gut microbiota in type 2... | reverse complement strand
AAAGGGCTATCGCCAAACGGTAAGGCAACGGACTCTGACTCCGTCATTTCAAGGTTCGAATCCTTGTAGCCCTGTTAAACCTCAGTGTTTTCCACTGAGGTTTTTTGTTGTCTTTGAAAAATCAGGAAACATCTCGTTTTTCACCACCACATCTACGGTACAGACCACCGACATTCTCTGCGAAACATGCTATAATCGGTCCAGAAAGAAAACCCCAAATCCAAGTAAGAGAAAGGCGGAAACTATGCTGCAGAGTATGAAAAAGGACGCCGTGCACCTGCTGCCCGGCTTATTCAAAGAAAGAGAAGAAATAAACCGGAATTATCTGATGGAACTGTCCAATCAGGCATTATTACAGAATTTTTATTTAGAGGCAGGCTTTGTACTGCCGGGACTGCAGGTGGTGGATGACCCAACTACGGCCAATCTTCATTGGGGATGGGAAGCACCCACCTGCCAGCTTAGGGGACATTTTCTGGGACATTATCTGTCGGCGGCAGCAGCTCTGTCCGCCATGAATGATGACGAGGAACTGCATGCCAAGTTAAATTTTATCATCAAAGAACTGGAAAGATGCCAGAAGCAGTGCGGCGGCAAATGGCTGGCGCCCATCCCTGAAAAATATCTGGGAATGTTACAGAAGGGACAATATGTCTGGTCCCCCCAGTATGTGATGCACAAAACATTTATGGGGCTGACGGATGCCTACCGTTTCACGGGCAGTACAAAAGCTTTGGAACTGGCGGAAAATCTGGCCGACTGGTATGTGGAATGGATTGAAGAAGACTTAAAAGATACTCCGTGGGTTACCTATAAGGGAGAGTCGGGCGGCATGCTGGAAGCATGGGCAACCCTGTACGGACTGACCGGGAAAGAAAAATATAAAAAGCTGGCGGAAAGCTACGGGGCTCCCCAGATGTTTCAGGATTTGCTGGATGGCAAGGATGCCCTGACCAACTGCCATGCCAATGCCAGCATTCCTTTGGCACAGGGCGCAGCAAAAATGTATGAGGTTACCGGCGAGGAAAAGTGGCTGGATATTGTAAAAGCATTCTGGAAAAACGCCGTAACCGACAGAGGCAGCTACTGCACCGGCGGACAGGGTGCGGGAGAATTTTTTACACCGCCTCATCTGGAAGGCCGGTATCTGACGGATACCAACCAGGAATTCTGCACCGTTTACAATATGGTTCGTTTGGCAGAATATTTATTCCGCTTCACTAAAGAGGCGCAGTACGCCGATTATATCGAAAAGGCGCTTTATAACGGATTTCTGGCACAACAGAATGCGTCAACCGGCATGCCCACCTACTTCCTGCCCATGAAAGCAGGCAGCAAAAAGAAATGGGGAACCAAAACGAGAGATTTCTGGTGCTGTCACGGAACCATGGTGCAGGCACAGACTCTTTATCCGGAATTGATTTATTTTGCCGATGGAGAAAAAGAACTTTATGTGGCACAGTACATTCCCTCTTGCTGCCGGCTTTGTCTGGGAGAAAAGAAGGGCAGTATGGAGCAGAATGTCAACATGAAGTATTACAACGAGCAGGCATTCTTCGACGAAGAGGATAAGAGCCAGGATTCCCGCTGGTCGGTAGACGTAAAGATTCATATGGAAGAAAAGACTGCGTTTACCCTGAAGCTGCGAATCCCGGCATGGGTTAAGGAAGAAGTACAGGTATCTGTTGCAGGCAAGCCCCTTGCAAAAGAGGAATACCGCGTGGAAGAAGGCTATCTGGTATTGCACAGGGAATGGAAGGAAGACGTTATCACCCTGTACCTGCCCGCAGGACTATCTATGGAAAATCTGCCGGACGAACCGGACATGTATGCCGTACTGGAGGGACCCATTGTGCTGGCAGGCATGAGTGCAGGTGACAAAGGAATTGTGGGCGATACCGGGCATCCCGAGGATATTTTCCATCGTCAAACCGAGCATACCTACGGTGTGTTCCCCTGGAAGCAGAGTACCTACCGCACGGTAAACCAGCCGGAAAATATGGTATTCAAGCCCTTGTATGAGGTGCAGGACGAAACCTACACGGTTTATTTCACACGGAAATAGAAATTTCCGGGAGATAGGCAAATCACAAAAAAGCAGAAGAGTTACATATTTTTATATTTAAAATAGGTATTTTTATAAACCGTGGGCGTCATACCTACTACCTCACGAAAAACCTTCATAAAATATTTTTCATCGGAGAAGCCGCAGGAAAATGCGGCTTCTTTTATGCTGCAGTTCTGGCTGGCAAGCATGGTCTTGGCGGCCTCGATACGCATCCGGTTCAGACTGCGGGTAAAAGATATATGGAAATGTTTCCGGAAAAGGGATGCCAGATAATCCGGATTGTAGTCAAACCGGGTGGCTGCCGAAAGCATGGTAATATCCTGGTCCAGATTGTTCCGCATCCACAGGGTAATCTGGTCAAGAACCGCCGGAAGCGGATGTTCTTTTGCAGACAAGGACTCCCGGTATTCTCTGGAAACCTGCATAAGAAGCAGCGTCAGCAGGCAGGACGGCATGGAAGAAGGATACGCATGGGGCTGGCGGCTGAGTTCCAGAAGCTCTGTAAAATACAAAGAAATTTTGCCACTGTCCTGTGCAATGCTTCTTTGGGGCCACAGATAACAGTCCCTGCCGGAGGAAACGTCAGGGAAAGAAACGGTGTCTTTGCAGGTATCTGTGGAGAAAGCATCCTCCTGTGAAGCATCCGGGAGAGAGGTAAGCTTTGTGTCTCCGGGCAGTGTGAAATGCACCCACAGATAAGACAGGTGTCCCTGGGAAGGATGGCTGCCGAAATGTTCCCTGCAAGGCGGCAGAAATACATATTCCCCGGAGCTTACGGTGAATTCCTCACCCTCCAGGCACAGGTGCAGACTACCGGTTTTTACATAAATAAAAACCCACCGGTCAAAACTTCGTCTGTGATGCAGAAAACCGCCGGTGCTGCGGAGATTCCCACAGATATCGTAAATAAGTGGCTCTGCGGAAGCAAAAGAATAATACTGCATGAAAATCCGGTCCTTTCGTTACTGATAGCGCCATTATACCATGCACTCACAGGGGAATATATATGAAAAGTTTCTTAATTTCAAAAAAGCGTACGCAAAATACCCTGTCCTGTGCTACAATGGGAAAGATGAAAGAGGAGAAACAGTATGTACAGTTTTAAAAGTAAGATAAGATACAGTGAGACGGACAGCCGGGGCAGGCTGTCGTTAGAGGCGCTTCTGGATTATTTTCAAGACTGCTCCGCCTTCCAGTCGGAGGCGCTGGGAGTGGGATTTTACCCGCTGCAGGAACGTGGACTGGCATGGGTGCTTTCCTACTGGCAGATTGTGGTGGACAGGTTCCCGGATTTCTACGAGGATGTGGAAACGGGCACATATCCCTATAATTTCAAGGGCTGCTTCGGCCAGCGTAACTTCTTTATGAAGGATAAGGACGGAAACTTCCTGGCAAAGGCGGACTCTTTGTGGAGCCTGATTGATACAAAAGCCTTTAAGCTTACCAATATTCCCGAGGATGTTTCGGCGAAATACGAAAAGAGCGAGAAGCTCCCCATGGACTATGCGGGACGTAAGATTGCAGTGCCGGAGGGCGGCGGCATGGAGGAAAACATTACCGTGAACCCGCACCATTTAGACACCAATCATCATGTAAACAATGCGCAGTATGTGCGCATGGCGGCAGCCTATCTGCCGGAAAGCTTTGAAATAGGACAGATGCGCGTGGAATACCGCAAGCAGGCGTTGTTACACGATGTGCTGCACCCGTATGTGGTAAAACGCACGGCGGAGAGCGGCGAAGAACTGTATACCGTTTCCTTGCAGGATGAAGAAGGCAAGGCATACGCCAATGTGGAATTTAAGGAGAAAAAGCATGATTAAATTAGGAGAACAGCAGAAGCTTACCGTAGTAAAGAAAGTGGAATTCGGTGTGTACCTGGCAGAGGACAGAGAGGCAGAGGAAAGAGTGCTTCTTCCCATAAAGCAGGTGCCGGAAGGAACTGAATTGGGAGATGAAACAGAAGTTTTTGTATACAGGGACTCCAAGGACAGGCTGATTTCCACCACGCAGACACCGTTACTCAAAATGGGCGAGGTGGCGCGGCTTACGGTAGCGGACGTCAATAAATTCGGCGCATTTTTGGACTGGGGACTGGAAAAGGATTTGTTCCTTCCCTTTAAGCAGCAGAAGGTGCGCGTGAAAAAGGGCGATACCCCTCTCGTTTCCTTATATATAGACAAGAGCGGACGGCTCTGCGCAACCATGAATGTGTATGAAAACCTGCGCTCCGACAGCCCTTATCAGAAGGACGACAGAGTAACCGGCGTTATTTACGAAACGAGCCCCGAGTTCGGTATGTTTGTGGCAGTGGACGATTTGTATTCCGCACTCATTCCCAAGAAGGAGGCATATGGGGATCTGAAGGTGGGCGATACCGTAAATGCCAGGGTTACTTCCGTAAAAGAGGATGGCAGACTGAATCTGAGTGTCCGGGAGAAAGCGTACCTGCAGATAGAGACCGACGCCGAAAAGGTGCTCAAGGTGCTCGACAGCTTTGACGGCGCCATGCCCTTCAATGACAAGGCATCCCCGGAGGTCATCAAACGGGAGCTGCAGATGAGCAAGAACGAATTCAAGAGAGCGGTGGGACATTTACTGAAAAACGGTATGATAGAAATTGGCGAGAAAAGTATTCGCAGAAAGTAAAAAAACGACTGTTTTTGTTAAGAATGTCTAATTTTTTATCCTTCGAGGGTAGATTTTTTTGTGAAAATAGATTAAAATGGTTTTCATCTATGGAATAGGATGGAGTACGTGTATGATATCAAACCAAATTTTACAGAATACCATTGAGGGGTTAAAAAACATTGCCAGGGTCGATTTCTGTGTCATGGACACGGAGGGCAAGGAGATGGCATCCACTGCGGATATGCGCAACTGCTCCAAACAGGCAGCGGAATTTGCGGCGTCTTTTGCTGATTCCCAGGAAATCCAGGGCTACCAGTATATCAAGGTAATGGACGACCAGCAGCCGGAGTATGTGCTGATCGCGGGCGGAAGCGGAGAAGATGTGTATACCATTGCAAAAATGGCGGCTTTTCAAATCCAGAACCTGATGGTTGCATACAAGGAACGGTTTGATAAGGACAACTTTATTAAGAACCTGCTTTTGGACAACCTGCTTTTAGTAGATATTTACGGCAGGGCGAAAAAGCTGCATATCCCCACGGATATCGGCAGAGTTGCTATGATTGTAGAGTCCGAAAACGGCAAGGATAACAATGCTCTGGAGCTTACCAGGGTACATATTGGAAGTAATGGAAAAGATTTCATCACCGCAGTGGATGAAAATAATGTTATAGTAGTGAAGGAGCTTTCCGACACGGACACCAACAAGGACATTGAGAAAATTGCCAAGGGCCTGATTTCCTATCTGCAGAAGGAAGGCGTTGCCGGCGTGCATGTGGCATACGGTACGATTATCCATGAGATTAAGGAGGTCAGCCGTTCCTACAAGGAAGCCAAGATGGCGCTGGATGTAGGCAAGATTTTCTTTGATGAAAGAAACGTCATTGCTTACAGCGAACTGGGTATCGGCAGACTGATTTACCAGCTGCCCATTCCTCTTTGTAAAATGTTCATCCGCGAAATCTTCGGCGGAAAAAGCCCGGATGATTTTGATGAGGAAACCCTTACCACCATCAGTAAATTCTTTGAAAACAGCCTGAATGTGTCCGAAACGTCCAGACAGCTTTTCATTCACAGGAATACACTGGTTTACCGCCTGGACAAGCTGCAGAAAAGCACGGGGTTGGATTTGCGTGTCTTTGAAGATGCCATTACCTTCAAGATTGCGCTCATGGTCGTAAAGTACATGAAATACATGGAATCATTTGAATATTAAAGAGGTACAGAATGTCAAGAAAAGAAGAACAGAGAAAACAACGGGAGAAAATGATTGAAGAAAACGGTCTGATTTACCTGGACAAGGTAAGTAAGATTTATACAGCGGGTGCACCGGCATTAAACGGTGTGACCCTGCATATCAACAGAGGCGAGTTTGTCTTTGTAGTCGGCGACAGCGGCTCCGGCAAGTCCACCCTGATTAAGCTTTTGTTAAGAGAACTTATCCCTACCAAGGGAAAGGTATGGGTGATGGGACATGATGTGGCAAAGCTGTCCCACTGGAAAATTCCGAAATTCCGCAGAAACCTGGGAATCGTATTCCAGGATTTCCGCCTGCTTAAGGATAGAAACGTATATGAAAATGTTGCATTTGCGCAGCGTATCGTAGAAGTTCCCGCCAAGGAAATCCGTAAAAACGTACCGAAGGTACTGGCTACGGTGGGTCTGGCAGGCAAATACAAGGCAAAGCCCAAGCAGCTCTCCGGCGGTGAACAGCAGAGAGTGGCGCTGGCGCGTGCCCTTATCAACAAGCCTTCCATTCTGCTGGCAGATGAGCCTACCGGCAATCTTGACCCCAAGAATTCATGGGAAATTATGAATCTTTTAGAGGAAATCAACAAGTCCGGCACGACGGTAGTGGTGGTTACTCACAACCGTGAAATTGTCAATGCCATGCACAAGCGCGTGGTTACCATGAAAAAAGGCGTCATCGTAAGCGATGAAGAGGAAGGAGAGTATATCGATGAAGATTAGTACCTTATTTTATACTCTCAGACAGGGAGTAAGAAATATATTCCGTAACAAGCTGTTTTCCATGGCATCCATTGCCACCATCGCAGCCTGCCTGTTTTTATTCGGCATCCTGTATTCCGTGGTTATGAACTTCCAGCATATTGTCAAAAATGCACAGGAAGGAGTTTCTGTTACCGTATTCTTTAACGAGGGCACTTCCCAGGAACGGATTGATGCCATTGGGGAACAGATTAAAGCCAGAGTGGAGGTTTCCGATATAAAGTATACGACTGCGGATGAAGCCTGGGCCTGGTTCCAGGAAAAATATTTCGAAGGAAAGCACACGGAAGGCTTCCCTACCAACCCTCTGGAGGGTTATGAAAACTACGAAGTGTTCTTAAACGACGTATCCATGCAGGATGCACTGGTTACCTGGCTGCAGTCCCTGCCGGATGTGCGTCTGGTTAAATACAGCAGTCTGACGGCGAATGCCCTGACCGGCGTCAACCTGATTGTGGCATATGCCTCCGTGGGTATTATCGTCATTTTGCTGGGTGTATCTATTTTCTTGATCAGCAACACGGTTACCATCGGTATTTCCGTAAGACAGGAAGAAATCAGCATTATGAAATACATCGGTGCCACGGACTTCTTTACCAGAGCACCGTTCGTTATTGAGGGTATGTTAATCGGCGCCATCGGTTCCGGTATTCCTCTTTTACTGATTTACTTTATTTACAATGACGTGGTGACATCGGCAATGTCCAAGTTCCAGGCACTGTCATCCATCCTGAATTTCCTTACCGTACAGGAAGTATTCCATGTGCTGGTTCCCGTATCCTTAGGTATCGGTATCGGCATAGGCTTCCTCGGCAGCTTTACCACAGTTAGAAAACACTTGCGCGTATGATTAAGAGAGGACAGGCAGGTATGAAAAAAAGACTTGTGATGGTTTTTACGGTGGTACTCATGCTGGTACTTTTCAGCCACATGCCATCTTCCACAAAAGCAGCAACAAGCTATTCGTCTCTTACCTCGGACAGTATCAAACAGAAGGAAGAGCAGATAAAACAGGCGGAGCAGCAGAAGAAAAGCCTGCAGAATTCCCTGACGGATGTGAAGGCTATCAAGAAGAAGCTGGAGCAGGAAAAAAGTAATCTGAAAAATTATGTGCAGGAGCTGGATGCCCAGCTTGCCGAGGTGCAGGACAATATCACCCGGCTGACCGCAGAAATCCAGCAGAAGGAAGAGGAAATCCGCGTTACGCAGGAGGAGCTTGCGGAGGCAAAACAGATAGAGGAAGACCAGTATGATGCGATGGTGGAGCGTATCCGCTTTATGTACGAGCAGGGTGAGTCTTCTTACATTGACATCATTTTCAGCGGAGAAAGCTTAAGCAGTATTATGAATGCCGTTGAATATATGGAGCAGATTTCCGCATATGATAGAAAACAGTTAGACCAGTTTATCTTAAACAGGCAGTATATTGAGCTCTGCGAACAGCAGCTTGAGGCGGAAAAGGAAGTTTTGGATGAAACCAAAGTCAGCGTGGAGCAGGAGCAGAAAGCCCTTGAGGAGCTGATTGCTGCCAAGGAACAGACCATCAGGGAATACGAGTACGATATTTCCAACAGGGAACAGGCCATCAAGGAATACGAAGCCGACATACAGGAGCAGAACGAGATCGTGCAGGCTCTGGAAGCGGCGATTGCCGAAGAAAAACGTAAAATTTTAGAGCAGAACGGTACCGTCTTAATGTATGATGGCGGTCAGTTCAAATTTCCGGTGGCTACCTATACGAGATTGTCGGACGATTACGGCTGGCGTATGCATCCTATTTTAGGAGTGCAGAAGTTCCACAACGGTATCGATCTGGCATCTCCCAGCGGTACGGCGATTTATGCGGCTTACGACGGAAAAGTGGTAGCGGCATCCTACAGCAGCTCCATGGGTAATTATGTTATGATTGACCACGGCGGAAGCCTGTACACCATATATATGCATGCCTCCAAGTTGTATGTCAGCACAGGGGACGTGGTCGTAAGAGGGGAGACCATTGCTGCGGTAGGTTCCACCGGCCGTTCCACCGGCCCGCACCTGCACTTTGGCGTGCGTCTGAACGGAGAATATGTAAGTCCCTGGAATTATCTGAAGCAGTAATATAAGGAAAGGTACACATTATGCAGGACAACGAAATTTATACAACGGGCATTGAGCCCGGACAGCAGCCGGAAAACGGCGGAAAAAAAACACAGGACAAAAGCGGAAAGTTTTTCTGGGGCGGACTGTTTACAGGTCTGATTATGTCCCTTTTAGTAGTGAGCAGCGTGTATGTGGTAAACCGCATCCAGTATGCCCATAAGTCAGGCCAGACGGTAGGGCTTCACACCCGGGAAGAAAGTCAGGAAAACACGGACGGAGAAAGTGTTACCGGAGAAGCGGTCAACGAAGACACGGTAGCCAAGATGAAGGTTATTGAAAATGTAATCGACACTTACTTTTATAAAGAAGACGTGGATAAAGACGCCATGGTGGACGGCATTTTTAAGGGCATGGTCGAGTCGCTTGGCGACCCTTATTCCGAATACTACTCCAAGGAAGAACTGGAAAGCCTGTATCAGGACTCCTTTGGTGTTTACTACGGCGTGGGCGCTTATGTAAGTCTTGACACCACGACAGGTCTTGCGAAAGTCAGCGGTATTATTGCAGACTCTCCGGCTGAGGAGGCGGATCTACGTGCCGAGGATATTATTTACAAGGTGGACGATGTGGATGTAACGGGCATGTCCTTACAGGAAACGGTTTCCCTGATTAAGGGTGATGAGAATACAACCGTTAAGCTGACCCTTATCCGCGATGGTAAAGAAATCGAAAAAGAAGTGACAAGAAGAAAGGTGGAATCCCCCACCGTTAACTTTAAAATGTTGGATGACGGCATGGCATACATCCAGATTACAGAGTTTGATACCGTGACTGTGGACCAGTTTACGGAAGCCATGGCAATGGCAAGAGGCAATGACATGAAGGGACTCATCCTGGATCTGCGCAGCAATCCGGGCGGTAATTTAAGCTCCGTGGTAAGCATTGCCAAGCAGATGCTGCCCAAGGGTCTGATTGTATACACGGAAGACAGGGACGGCAACCGGGAGGAATATTCCTGTGACGGCTCCAAAGAGCTGGATGTGCCCATGGTTGTTTTAGTAAACGGCAATTCCGCCAGTGCGTCCGAAATCCTGGCAGGTGCCATTAAGGATTACGGTATCGGTACATTGGTGGGTACCACGACCTTTGGCAAGGGCATTGTGCAGAGACCTATCGAACTGTCCGACGGCTCTGCAGTCAAGCTGACCATCAGCTCCTATTACACACCGAACGGCATCAATATCCACGGTATCGGCATCGAACCGGATGTGGAATGCGAATTTGACAGTGAAAGATATTACAGCGACGAAGCATACGACAATCAGCTTGAAAAGGCGAAGGAAGTACTGCTTCAGAAAATGGAAGGTACAAACTAATCAATGATGGAAGAAAATTTAAGATATGAAGATTCCGGGATTAATCCCAAGATTTTACGCGCGGTTTCCGAGATGGGCTATACCCAGATGACGCCTATACAGGAACAGGCAATTCCCCAGCTTATGGAAGGAAAGGATGTCATCGGGCAGGCGCAGACAGGAACAGGAAAGACGGCAGCGTTCGGGATTCCCATGCTGCAGATGGTAGACCCCGCCAGCCGGGAGCTGCAGGGCATGATTTTATGTCCTACCAGAGAGCTTGCCATTCAGGCGGCAGAGGAGCTTCACAAATTTTCCAAATACATGCACGGCATACGTGTGGTACCTATTTATGGCGGGCAGGATATTTCCCGGCAGATTAAAGCCTTAAAAGGCGGCGTCCAGATTATTGTGGGTACACCGGGACGTGTCATGGACCATATGCGCAGACACACTATCAAGTTAGACAGCCTGAAAATGGTGGTGCTGGATGAAGCGGATGAAATGCTGAACATGGGCTTCCGCGAGGATATGGAAGCCATTCTGGGAGAAATCCCGTGCGAGCACCAGACGGCGCTTTTCTCGGCAACTATGCCGCAGGCTATTTTAGACATTACCTACAAATACCAGAAGGATGCGGTGGTCGTGCGGATTACCAAGCAGGAGCTGACAATTCCTCTGGTAAAGCAGTATTATTATGTAGTGAAAAATATTTACAAGGAAGAAGCCATCAGCAGACTGATTGATACCTATAATCTGAAGCGTTCCATCGTATTCTGCAACACCAAAAAGATGGTGGATGAGCTGGCGGAGCATCTGAAGGACAGAGGCTATCAGGCAGAAGGACTGCACGGGGATATGACCCAGAAGCAGAGGGATTTTGTCATGAACCGCTTTAAAAACGGCAGTCTGCAGGTACTGATTGCAACGGATGTGGCGGCAAGAGGCATTGATGTGGACGACTTAGAGGCGGTCTTTAACTATGATGTGCCGCAGGATACGGAATACTACGTCCACAGAATAGGACGTACCGGCAGAGCGGGCAGAGAAGGACTTGCCTTTACCTTTGCTTACGGCAGGGATTTATACCGTATCCGGGAAATCGAGAGAGTCTGCAAAACCAAGATGACGGAGCAGAAGCTGCCCAAGTCCGCACAGGTTATGGACATTAAGTTAAACAAACTGCTGCAGGCGGCGAAGGATACTCTGGATAAAGAAGATTATGTAAAGCTCCAGGATCAGATTGAAGAAAAGATGGAGGACTACGAGTTAGACCCCATGGAGCTTTTAGCATATCTTGTAAGGAAGGAAATCGGCGAGGCGCCGGAAGAAATCGTTATCGAGGAGCCGCGCAAGAGACGCTCTTCCTTCGACGACAGAAGAAAGCGCTTTGCAGATGATGACAGAAGAAAGCGTTTTGCGGATGACGGCGGACATAAATCCCGCGTATTCGGCAGAGGCGACAGGGACGGCAGCCGCAGAGGCGGAAGCTACGGCGACAGAGAAAGAGGCGACCGCAGCCGGGAAAGAAGCAGCCGCAGAGACGGCGCACGCGGTGAAAGAGAAGGAAGCGACCGCAGCCGGGAAAGAAACAGCCGCAGAGACGGCAGCCGTGGCGAAAGAAAAGGGAACCGTAAATAAAAGATGAAATACCCGTTGCACGGCAGAAATGCTGCAAAGAAATGTGCAATGGGTATTTTTGTGTGCAGAAAAACATGTTATAATACATAAATAGAAACGTGGGAGACATGTTTACGGCATGGAGCCTTCGGGAACGGAGCATTTTTATGAAGATACTTCATTGTGCGGATTTGCATATAGACTCCCGCATGAACACAAATTTTGATGCGGAAAAAAGAAAAAAGAGAAAAGCGGAAATCTTAAACACCTACAGGCGGATGATAGAATATGCCGCAGAACAGGGCGTCGCTGCCATCCTCATTGCGGGTGATTTGTTTGACACGAATTCTGTTTCCCGGACTGCCATGAGCGCCGTGTATACAAGCATCAAAGAGCATCCCGATATTGCGATTTATTATCTGAAGGGCAATCATGATGTCAACAGCTTCCTGGCTTCCATGGAGGAAATCCCGGAGAACCTGCATTTGTTCTCCGACACCTGGTTAAGCTATGAGGTGGGAACGACCAGACGGGGCAGGGTGATGCTGTCCGGCGTGGAACTGAATGCGGAAAACAGCAGCCTGATTTATCCGGCGCTTTCTCTGGACAGCAGGGATTTAAATATCGTGACCCTGCACGGACAGAGTGCGGAATACCGCTCCAAGGACAAAACGGAAGTCATCAGCATGTCGCTTTTGAAAAATAAAGGAATTGATTATCTGGCACTGGGGCATGTGCATGCCCATGTGGTGGAAGCACTGGATGCCAGAGGAATTTACTGCTATCCGGGCTGCCTCGAGGGAAGAGGCTTTGACGAATGCGGGGAGCATGGTTTTGAAATGCTTACCATTGAGGAAGAAACCGGAACGCTTACCCATGAATTTATTCCGTTTGCTTACCGCAATCTGTATACCGTGCCGGTGGATGTGACGGGCTGCCTGCATTCCGATGAAATGATACAGAAGGCGGAAGAGGTGCTTCGGGAAAAGGATTATGCACCGGGCAGCTTACTGAAAATAGAACTTACCGGGGAAGTGGATGTTTCCTGCGAATGCAATGTTTCCTATATACAGGAACGTTTTTCACCCCGCTTTTTCTTTGTGAAAGTAAAAGACAGCACCCGGCTGAAGGTGGATTACACGGATTATCTTCTGGACGAGTCCTTAAAGGGCGAATTTGTCCGGACCGTCATGCAGGATACGACCCTGACACCCGAAATGCAGAGTGAAATTATACGCTGTGGCTTGCAGGCACTTGCCGGAGAGGAGTTCGCAGGATGAAATTAATTAGTTGCTCCATTGAAAATTTTGGAAAATTAAACGAATATGAGAGAAACTTTTCGGAAGGAATTACGGTCTTTTTAGAGCGCAATGCCTGGGGAAAAAGCACGCTGGCGGCATTTATCAAGGTCATGTTTTTCGGCTTTGCCGGAGAAAGCAAAAAGCTTTTGGCGGACAGGGAGCGTGAAAAATACCGTCCCTGGAACAAGGGCACCTATGGAGGAAAAATTGTCTTTGAAACCGGCGGAAAGCGTTACATTCTGCAGCGTACCTTCGGTGCAAAAGAAAAGGACGACAGCGCCGAGCTCTACGATGCGGCTACCAATTTGCCTTCTAAGGATTTTTCCTGCGACAATATCGGCGAGACATTGTTCGGACTGGATGACAAGTCCTTCCTGCGCACAGTGTTTGTGGCGCAGAATGAGGTAAATGTGCAGGAGGACGGAAAATGTGGCGTCAGCGACAGCATCAATGCGAAAATCGGCAACCTGACGGATGCCACGGACGATTTGACCAACTACGAAAGCGTCATCAAGGCCATGGCGGACGAGATGAACCGGCTTTCTCCCACACGTTCCACCGGACAGATTAAAAAGCTTGCCTCGGAAATCGGTTCCTTAAGCGCGGAAGTGCGGCAGGAGGAAACCGTGGAGGGCACGTTGCAGGATGTGGAAGAACGATACCTGAAGGAAAAGGAAGCCTGCCGGCAGATGAAGGCAAGGCAGAAGGAAGTGGAGGAGGAATATTCCCGCTCCTTACTGACCGGTTCCTTACAGGATTTGCGTCGGGACTACGAAGAGAAAAAAGAAGAAGTGCGCTTAAAGAGAACCCTGTTTGCGGGCAGCGTTCCCGAAGAGGATGAGCTGGCGAACATGCAGGAACTGGGCAGGGAGCTGGACAGAGAAAAGAGCATTATGCAGGAAAACCGTCTGTTTGCCGAGGACGAAGAACGGAGAAAAGCATTGGCGCATACTTTCTCGGCGGGGCTGCCGGAACAGGCAGAGCTGCTTTCCCGGAAGGAGCAGATTTCCCGTTACAAAGAGGTGCAGGGCGAACTTGCAGCGAGCAGACTTTCCCGGGAAGAAGAGGAACGTCTGCAGATTTTGTCGGAAACCTATCCGAAGGGCATGGCGGAAAAAGAAGAAATCGACAATATGCTGGCAGACTGGAACCGCAAAAAGGCGGTGAAGGCGGAACTGGTACATAAAAAAATCCAGGCGGAATTTTTGCAGAACCAGAACAAGCACAAGGAAAGACTGTTTTTCCTGTTTCTGGCACTCGGCGTTATTCTGCTTATTGCAGGCGGCGTGCTGTTTTTGGTAAACACTCCTGCGGCTGTTGTGGGACTTATTGCAGGCGTGCTGATGCTGGGACTGGCGGTGATGAACCGTCCCACCGGCAAGGAAGAGGCAGCCGGTTATGCCAAAGAAGTGGAAGAGGACGAAGCAGGCATCAAGGCGGCGGAGGACAGAATGCAGTTGTTCTTCCGTGATTTTGAGCTGCGCGGCTACCCGGATACTGTGGAAGCGGTGCTTTACGATATGCGGAGAGATGAAGCGGAATACGACAGGCTGCACCGGAAAAAAGAGCTGGCTGCCGAGCCGGAAAAAGTGGCGCGGGCAGAGGAAATGCTGGCGGACATTACAGCTTATCTTCGAAAGTTTTACCCTACCATTCATATTAACGAAAACAACATTTCCGAAAGCTTTGAACTTCTGTGGCGGGAGGCGCTGGAATACAGCGAGCTGAAACGCAAGAAGGATGCTTTCGACAAGGCAAAGGAAGTCTACGAGGATGCGGACGAAGTGATTGGCGCTTTCCTTCAGAAAATCGGGCAGACGCCCCACCCCGACCGGGTAAAGCAGCTTAAGGATATTCATGAGCAGCTTATCCGTTACCATGCTGCCTATGAAGAACTGGAAAAGGCTTCTTCCAAATTAAAGGAATTTGAAGAAAGTAACGCGGATGTGCAGGCGGCTGCGGCAGAAGCGGCTGGCACACAGGTGCGCAGCAAGGAAGAAATCCAGGCAGAGAAGCAGAAGCTGGAAACAGATATTTCGGATACCGAAAGAGTGATACGGACTTATGAAAAGCAGATGGAAGAACTGCGGGAACGCGCCGGCAGCGTGGAGGACGCCAAGGAGCGTCTGGAGCAGCTTGCGGAAGAAAAAGAGGAGCTGGCTCACCGGTATGATGTAGTGGACAAAACGAAGCAGTATTTGTCACAGGCGAAGGAAAACCTGACCGCCAGATACCGCGACCCCATCATGAACGGCTTTAACAAATATTACGAAATGCTGACCGGATGCCTGCCCAGGGAATACAAAATGGATGCCAACATCAGCCTGACGAAGGAAGAAAGCGGCGGCAGAAGACAGATTACCGCACTCAGCAGCGGCTGGCAGGATTTGGTAAACATCTGCCTGCGTATGGCACTTGTGGATGCCATGTATAAGGAAGAAAAGCCCTTTCTTGTCATGGACGACCCGTTTGTCAATCTGGATAAAGAAAAAATGGAGCTTGCCAAAGGGTTCCTGCGGGCTATCTCCAAAGAATACCAGGTGCTCTACTTCACCTGTCATGAAAGCAGAATTTAAGGGAAAATTGCATGAAAAAGAGATATTATAAAGTAAACGGGGGAAACCATGAAAGAGGAAATGTTCATTAAGCTGAGCTGGCTGATATATAAAAAAGGAATGTTGAAAAACATCCCTTTGCTGACAAGCGAAAATCCGAAAAAAGTTTATAAGAAAGCCAGAAGGTTGTATAAACAGGAACTGCAACAGTTGGACGAGTATGGGACAGGGGATGTCCTGAAAACAAATTTGACCTACGGGGTTATGATTTATTCCCTGTATGCAAGCTGTGAGGAAAAGCCCGGCGTCAATGAACTGAGTCAGTTCTGCCGAAATGTGGTATTAACATTAAAGTTGGCGAGCAAATTATTGGCAAGTGTGGATATGACCAGTGAGAAACGTATTGAATATCAGAAGGAAGTGGCGAAAAAGAGCCGGAATGCGACGCATCCGTATACATGGCAGTACGAAATCACGGAAGCGGGAGATAAAAGATTTACGGCGGAGTTCCGTAGATGCGGAATTTATGATTATTTCAAAGCCAAGGGTTATCCCGAACTGGCACCGGCTATGTGCATGATGGACTATGCATATTGTGAGGTGCAAAAGCACATATTCCTGCGGAAGGAAACCCTCGCGACAGGAGGAAGTGTCTGCGATTGCACTTACATATCTAAAGATATTGCCTCCAAAGAAGAGTGGCAGGAATATGAAAATGACAGGCAGAATGAAGCCACACGCGGAGGGATTAACTTGTGAACAAGGGTTTCAGACAGGGTTGAAACCAGATTACGCGGAAATGCGGGAAATGGGTCAAAATCCGTGTAAAGTTTGAAAGCGATTTACGTGGAAAAGAGGGAAACGGGTCAAAATCCGTGTAAAGTTTGAAAGCGATTTACGTGGAAAAGAGGGAAACGGGTCAAAATCCGCGTAAGGTTTGAAAATGATTTACACGGAAAATGGGGTGAAAGCCGAAAATCCGCGTAAGAGCCGAGAAAATGTTAGTCAAGTCCATATTTGTGTGTAAATTCCTTAAGGTATATTTTGCATCTTATCAGGCTACTAATGATTGTTGCTGCTGTTGAGCTATCAGAGCCAGTTTATCATGCAATGCTGCCAACTCTCTGATTACTGGCTGATAGAATAACGGTCTGGATTTTATCTCATAGTTTTCGTTCAATTCCATTAATACGGCTCCCATTAGGCGGATAATGGATGTTTCATTTGGAAACACACCAATTACATTTGAACGGCGTTTTAATTCCTTGTTTAGACGTTCTATATGATTAGATGTTCTCATGAGTTTTTGCAGTGATTTAGGTATGGACATAACGGTCATGCTATCATCAAACCCCTGGTCAAGACACTCCATTGCAGCAGGCGCTACATCACTATAATCTTCTAAGATGGAATCTCTTTTCTTTATTGCTGCATTTAAGTCAGAGCTGTTAAACATTGTCTGAAGTTCAGAACGTAAACCCTCCTGATATTTTTGGGGCGTTTTATCGAGTATATTTTTTGTAAAATGATACTGGCATCTTTGCCACGGTACTTCGGGGAATACCCGGCTCAGCCCGGAAATAATACCGTCATGGGCATCTGACGTTACTAACTGAAGTCCAGTCAATCCTCTGCTTTTTAGGCTTTGTAAGAATAAAAACCAAGTATCACCGGATTCTCTGTCATATGTATTAAAACCTATGATTTCATAATGTCCCCGGCGGTTAATAGCCATGGCAATAAACAGTGCCTTAGAAACCGTACGATGGTTCTCACGGGTTTTGAAATAGGTAGCATCCACATATAGAAAGGGATAGTCAGCAGTTAATGGACGATTGCGAAACTTATTGACTTCATCATCAAGCTCCCTGCAGAGTTCTGAAACGGTTGATTTTGAAAATGAAGTACCACACAGGGTTTCTACAACCTTTGAAACTTTACGTGTGGAAACACCGTTAACTACCATCTCAGTCATGGTAGATACCAATGCGGCTTCACTTCGGGTGTAGTTTTCAAAAATCATAGATTTAAAAGGCTGGTTACGGTGACGCGGAACTGTAAGAATAATGCTCCCTATTCAGGTATTTAATATACGTTCCCTGGAACCATTGCGGTTATCTGTTCGTTCTGCAGACCGTTCATAAGGTTCAGCCTTTAACTGTTCAGAGGATTCCGCTTTTAAAATACTGTTAAGACTTTCTTGTAAAAGAGTCTTAAAAGCTTCATTTGAATTTTCACTTAATAATTGTAGAATTTCCTGCTGATTTAAGGTAATATTTAATTGAGCCATTTACAAACCTCCTTGGTATTTTAGTTTTTGTGGTGATTATTATTATACCTTAAGGAATGAGCAAATGGCTCATTTTTATTTAATTGTAATTTACACCATTATATGGACGTAGCCAAAATGTTACGCGGAAAAGATAAGAAAAGCTAAAAATCCGCGTAACCGCGAAAAAGCTCCGGTTCTACGGGCGCTTGGAGAGAGAAAAAAAGGAGCGAGAGAGGCGGAAATACGCCCGCTCCCACATTTATAACAAAAAAGAAACCGGTGCGCTGCCCCGATAGGGGACGGCGGCACCGGTCTTTTTATATAAATAAGCAATCGTATATCATGTAAAAAGCATGCGGCTATGTGAAACAGTACGCCCGACGGGAAAACACGCCTGACGTGCGCGATGCGGCACATGCCATGTGAGGCGGCGCAGATTGCACTTAGTACAGCGCCTTCTCCAGGGATGCAGGGTCGGAGGAAACCTTCAGGGCTTCGTCGCGGGTGACTTTGCCGTCGTTGACAAGAGCAATCAGGTCGTCGTTTAAGCAGTGCATACCCTCTTTTCTGCCGGACTGCAGCATGCTGGGAATCTGGATGGTCTTGTTCTCACGGATGAGGTTTGAAATTGCCACGTTGGCAATCATGATTTCCGTTGCGATGACACGTCCGCTGCCGTCCGCTAAAGGAAGAAGCTGCTGGGTGATGACACCGCGGATAACGTTGGCAAACTGGGAACGGATCTGGGCCTGTCCGTCGATGGGACATGCATCGATGATACGCTCGACGGTCTGGGCTGCACTGGTAGTATGTAAGGTGGAAAGCACTAAGTGACCGGTTTCAGCGGCGCTGATAGCAGCGCTGATGGTTTCAAAGTCTCTCATTTCACCTACTAAAATAATGTCAGGGTCTTCACGAAGGGCGGAACGAAGGGCGGAAGCAAAGGAAGACACGTCCTTTCCGACTTCACGCTGATGAATCATGGCACGGTTGTGCGGGTAAACATATTCGATAGGGTCTTCAATGGTCAGTATATGGCGGGAAGTGGTCTTGTTGATGTGGTCAACCATGGATGCCAAGGTGGTGGACTTACCGCTTCCGGTAGGACCGGTAACCAAGACAAGTCCTCTGGGCATTTCGGAAAGCTCTCTGACTACATCGGGCAGACCAAGCTGGGAAAATGTGGGAATTTCCTGCTTTAACAGACGGATGCTTGCCGCTAAATTGTTGCGCTGATGATAAATGTTGGCGCGGATGCGGGTGCCGTCACGAAGCATACATCCTACGTCCAGGTCTTCCCCCGAAGTGACCAACTCTACCTGTTTCTGATCCAGAAAGGCAAAAATCATGTTGCGGGACTCTTCGGCCGTGGGACAATCCGGAAGGATTTCCAAAGTACCGTAACGACGCAGAGCTAAATTGGTACCGACAGTGATATGAATATCAGAACAGTCGGTCTTTTTGGCATATGCCATCAGTTCTTCAAAGTTCATGTGTTCTCCTCCTACAGCATTATAAGTTTATATAAAAATATTATATGGTATAATGCCGGAAATAGAAAGACATTTTTATAAAAGTTTTACGTTAGAATGAAGAGAAAATAACGACTGCACAAATTTACTTTTCCGGGCAGCTGTGATATAAGGATGCGGTCATGATTATGCCTACGGCGGGCGGTTCCTTTACCCGCGACGAGGTGCGGGAAGACCCCATTAAGACCAACAGCAAAATGGGACTTTACACGAACCACTGCAATCTTCTTGACTTAGCGGCAGTGGCAATCCCGGAGGATACCTCCGACAGGACAAGACCTTTCGGCATTACGGTATTCGGACGTTTCCTATGTGGAAAGCACTTGCACGGACGAGCATTATGAGCTTTACCGTCTGCACACCACTCCCGTAAAACCGGGTCTTATGAAGACGGAGGGTGTGGGAAACCACATTAAGATAGATTTGTATGCCCTGCCGGTTGTAAAGCTGGGACGTTTCCTGAGCCGGGTAGCGGAACCGCTTGTGCTGGGTGACATTACCCTGCAGGACGGCCGCGTGGTAAAGGGCTTCCTATGTCAGGGATATGCAGCGAAAGACGCAGAAAACATCACCGCAGAGGGAAGCTTTTAAGAGCATATTGGGAAGAGCAGGTGTATAAGTCTGGAATTTATGCGCCGGCTCTTTTTGTGTTTATGTACCGGTATGCTCTTTTTGGGGGAGTATGCATCGCGACTCTTTTGGGAGGTTTATGGAAATAGGATGTCACTTATGTTATAATGGGTGAGGCAAAAAAAGTATTATTCCAATGAATTTAAGGGATACTTTGAAATTGTTTCCATGACGGGACTCCTTCGGTCCCATTTTTATGAGGAGTGATGGTATGAAAAAATTAGCAATTTTATTCCCGGGAGTAAATTACAGTGTGGACTGTCCGCTTTTATATTACGCGGGCAACATTTGTGAGAATGCCGGTTTTGAAATATACGAAGTGAAGTATGAAGGGTACGGAAAAGCACAGACAGCCGCAAAGGCTTCTTCCCTTGAGGAGTGCATAAAATTAGAATACGAAGCCCTGAAAGGAAAACTTCCGCAGGACATGCTGCAAGAGTATGAGGAACTTGTGTTTGTTTCCAAAAGCATGGGAACCGTTCTGGCGGCGCATCTGGAAGAGGATTACGGGTTACATAATGTTACGCATGTGATGCTGACGCCCATTGACCAGACTTTGCCCTATCTGAAAACGCAAAAGAAGATAGCATACATGGTAACCGGCACTGCGGATAATAAGGTAAATCACGAGGCGCTCCAGAGAATAAGCCGGGAGCACAATTATTCCCTTACAGAGATAGTAGGAGCCGGACACCGGCTGGAAATCAAGGGCAATGTGCAGAAAAGTATCAAAATTCTGGCAGATATTATGGAAGCGATAGAAAAGGACCGCAGGCTGGCAGTCTGAACGGTCCTTTCGGCTTTTTATTCTGCTGTGGGAAACAGGGGAAGCTCTCTTAAGAAAACGATGTCGGTACGCTTAGCAGAATCGCCCTCAGCTAAAACGGCAGCCCTTTTTACAACATTGGCACCGGCGGCTTTCACAAGTTCTTCCAAAGCATGCAGGGACTCACCGGTGGAAATAACATCATCTAAAATGCAGACATTTTTACCCTTGATTTTTGCGGCATCAATACCATCCAGATATAGTTTCTGGGTACCGGAAGTGGTAATGGAGTTTACCTCATGGGAAACCACATCCTGCATATAATTCTTTACACTCTTACGGGCAACAATAAATTCTTTCAGGTTTAATTTTCTGGACACTTCATATGCCAGAGCAATTCCCTTGGCTTCGGCTGTTACAATTGCATCCACGGGACCGATTTTTTCGGCTAAAGGACCGGCACAGGTGGAAATAAGTTCCGTATCTCCGATAATTACAAAGCTACCGAAGGAAAGAGAGTCATTCATTTTAATTAAAGGAAGCTGGCGCTTTATGCCGCACACTTCGATTTCGTAAGTTTTCATAACTATATCCTTTCTTATCATTCACGACATGTAAAAAAGTATAGCATCTCAGGACGGGAGTGTAAATGACAAACATTGACAGTATAGTGAAGTATGGCAAAAAATGTTATAGAATAGGGAAGAGAAGTATTTTAAAGCAAAATCATGAAATGAATAAGAATGCTTTACAAGAAAAATGAAAAGGTGAAGCAAAAAGAAAATCTGCCCGAAGAAGTAAGTGTGATGTTTGAAAAGCCGGGAAAATTGAAGGCGGTCGCAAGGCAAGACAGCAAAAGCCGGAATGAGCAAGACAGCAAAAGCCGGAAGCCATTGCATAAATTACAAGACAGCAAAGGTCAAAACAGGGATGCGAAGTATCTTTGGAAAGTGTGATATATGGAAGAAGAAAAGAATTACATATCCGGCAAGCAGGATGCGGATATATTTGTGAGACAGTTATTGAATATCGGGGAAGCCATGTACCAGTCCGGCGGCGAAATCTACCGGATTGAGAACAGCCTGCACCGGCTGGGCAAGGCATACGGCGCCCAGCATGTCAGCGTGTACGCCATTACCTCCAGTATTCTGATAACGGTGGAATTTAACGACGATTATTCCGTCACGCAGAACCGACGGATAACCAGGCGCGGGACAATCGACTGTACCAAAATGGAAAGCTTAAACCAGTTGTGCCGGGACTGCGCGGCAGATCCCATTGCGGTGGCGGAATTAAAGGAACGGGTGCTGGCGATATTACAGGAAAAGCCGGGTGAGCTTCAGCGTTACATCGGGCAGCTTATTGCGGCAACCATGTTCACTCTCTTTTTCGGCGGGGATTTTAAGGATGCCCTCGTGGCGGGCATAGCGGTTTTGGTGATTTGCGCCATGCAGAAATGGGTGTGGAGCATCTGCTCCTCCGAGCTGTTTTTCAATGTGGCATGTTCGTTTGTGACGGGTACATTTGTCAGCCTGATAAACCGGATAGTTCCGGGGCTTCATGTAAACCAGATTTTAATCGGCGATATCATGGTGCTCATACCGGGAGTTGCTATTACCAATTCCATCCGTTATATCTTGAGCGGCGACATTATTTCCAGTTTTGAAAAACTGATGGACAGCCTGATGCAGGCATTCGGCATAGCGGCGGGCTTTATGCTGTCTTTGATGCTGGTAAAGGGAAACATCACGGACTCCGGAATAACCTATCATGCGCTGGATCGGGCTGTTCAGCTGCTGGCTGCGGCGCTTGGCACCTGGGGATTTTGTATCATTTATAATATGCGGAAAAAATACATGGCGGTTTCCATGGTGGGCGGCTTTTTGTGCTGGGCAACGTTTCTTCTCATGCAGTACGGCGGCTTCTCCATTTTCGTGTCCACGCTGATGTCCGCATTTGTGGTGGGAATTTACGGAGAAATTTTTGCCTACATTCTGAAAGTGCCGACGACCATATTGTTCATTCCGGCGTGTCTTCCGCTGATACCCGGAAAGAATCTGTATTATTCGGCAATGGCGATTATTGCTTCGGACTGGACAGGCTTTCAGGACAACATTGTTCTCCTGATTTTGTATGCCGTGGGAATAGCCATCGGACTGGCCGTGGTGGTGGAACTGGAACGTATCGTGAAAAAGCTGCCCCGGAAAAAACGGTGATTAACAAATGCTTTCAAAGGAAACAGGAGTATAATTTCCCCTTTTTCCACATAATAACTCCAAATGGATGTCCATGGTTTTCTGCAAAGAAAATTGTTTTGAACGGATACTCTTTTTACTCAGTTTCAAAAAATGAAAAATTTTACGATTTTGAAACCCACAGCTTGCATATACTATTTGCAGACAGTATAATAAGTATTGCAGAGCGGTTTCAAAAAATAAAAAATTTTCAACTTTTGAAAGCGGGTGGCTATATGAAAACCATTACAAGAGAAAAGTATCTGGAAAGAATGATTGAACTTAACGGAACGCCGGACATCAAGATTATTACCGGTATCCGTCGTTCCGGTAAGTCAAAATTGATGCAGGCATATATGGAGTATCTGAAAAGTCATTTTGAAAATATCAATATCATTTTTATTGATTTTATGGACCTGGCTTATGAAGATATTAAGGAATATCATGCGCTGCACACTTATGTAGAGGAACACTATCGGGCAGGAAAGACAAATTATCTTTTTGTGGATGAAGTCCAAATGTGTCCGAAATTTGAGCTGGCAATTAACAGCCTGTATGCAAAAGACAAATATGACATCTATGTGACAGGTTCCAATGCGTTCCTGTTAAGTGCAGATTTAGCGACACTTTTTACGGGGCGTTACATCGAAATTCATGTATTCCCGTTTAGCTTCCGGGAATATTGCAGGTACAACGAAGATATTCAGGATAAGGATAAACTGTTTGATGAGTATTCCATCAAAGGCGGTCTGGCGGGTTCTTATGCTTACAGAACAGAAAAAGACCGGACAAATTACATCAAAGAGGTTTATGAAACCATCGTAACAAGAGACTTAATACAGAAATATGCCTTGCCGGATACATTGGTTTTGCAAAGATTAAGCGAGTTTTTAATGGATAATATCAGCAATCTGACTTCATCCAACAAAATCAGTCAGCTTCTGACAGCGAACGATACACCTACCAATCATGTAACGATTGGCAGATATATTAAATATCTGTGCAATGCGTTTGTGTTTTATGATGTTAAGCGCTATGACATTCGCGGAAAGAAATATCTTGAAAACTCTGAGAAATTCTACCTTTGTGACAGCGGTATCCGCTATGCGGTTCTTGGCAGCAGAAATATGGATTACGGCAGGGTTTATGAAAATATAGTATGTATTGAGCTGCTTCGCCGCGGCTATGATGTTTATGTAGGAAAGCTCTATCAGAAAGAAATTGACTTCGTAGCACAAAGAGGCAGTGAAAAAATCTATATCCAGGTGAGTGATAATATTTCCGGGCAGGAAACCTTTAACCGGGAAGTATCGCCGCTTCTTCAGATAAGGGATGCTTATCCGAAACTCATTATTGCCAGAACGAAACATCCGAAATACAGTCATGAAGGCATAGAGATTTATGATATAGCGGATTGGCTGCTGCAGGAATAAAAAGAGCATAACCCAGTTTTTATGTATAATTCCTCCGGTTTTCTACATACTACCTATACAGCACAAAATATGGAAAGTATGTAAGAAGCAGGAGGAATTTTTATATGCGAGCAACAGGTATTGTACGAAGAATAGACGATCTGGGAAGAGTGGTGGTTCCGAAGGAAATCCGGAGAGTCATGCGCATCCGGGAAGGCGACCCGCTGGAGATTTTTACGGACAAGGACGGAGAAATTGTCTTAAAGAAATATTCACCCATCGGAGAAATGGGATATTTTGCACAGCAGTATGCGGAAACGGCTGCCCAGAGTTTAGGCTGCGGCGTATGTGTGTGCGACAGGGACCAGATTATTGCGGTAGCTGGGCTGCCGAAAAAGGACATGTTGGGAAAAAGTCTTCACAAGGAACTGGAAAATGCCATTCAGAGCCGGAAGGCGATTTGTGCCAGGAAGGGCGACAAGCAGTTTGTCAGCATTTTAAATCAGGGTGACAGCGAATATGATATGCAGGTTATCCAGACCATTATCGCCGAAGGTGATGCCATCGGAGCAGTCATTCTGCTGACCAAGGAAGAGGACAAAACCATTGGCGAAACCGAAAAAAAGGCAGCCATGATAGCTGCCGGTTTTTTAGGACGCCAGATGGAAGGATAGTTATTCACTGATAACACAGTTGCGGCCGGCTTTTTTGCCCTTGTAGAGCATGAGGTCGGCTTCTTTTAACAGATCGTTGATGTCGATATCGGCAGCAGCCTGTGCCAGACCTAAGGTCATGGTGATGCGGATCTCGTTGCCTTCATAAGGAACCTTAAGCTCCCGGATGCGGGAAAGCATGGCCTCCGCATAGGCGTTGGCTTCGGAAAGGGTGGCCCCTTCATAAATAAGAAGAAACTCTTCACCGCCCCAGCGGGCAACGCAGCCGCTTCCGTGCATTTCTTTTCTCATGACCTTGCCCACGGCCTTCAGGACTTCATCGCCGCATTCGTGACCATAGGTATCGTTTACGGATTTGAAATAATCTATATCGCCGATGCAGAGTACATAAGGCGTCCCCTTTTCCGTAAACCGGCGATGGGCTTCGGAAAGCTTCTGGTCACCGAAACGCCGGTTACTTAAACCGGTCAGGGTATCCTGCTCCAAAAGGTTGCGCAGAGAGCGCTGCATGCTTAGAGCGGAAATACCGATCTCACTGAGTTCGTCATTCCGGCTTAAAACTTCCTGCCCCAGAGAAGCATTCAGGTTACCGGAGGCAATCTGGGCAAGGAAGGTACGGATTTTGTGAAGCGCTGTCAGGATTTTGTGCGTGTAGGAAGACGAAATCAGACACACAATCGCAATGCTGCACAGGGAAATGATTAAAATAGGAAAAATAGTTGCCTTTACCGTCCGGTTGACCTGGGCGCAGGGCATGCCGGCATAGACCATTCCCACGACGGTTCCGTCGCTGTTGCGGAGAGGCGCATAATAGGCAAAATAATGGACATTGTTGATGGTGGTATTGGTATAGAAGTGGGAAGAACCGCCATAGAAAACCTCCTGCAGGACCTTGGAATTGGCGCCGGTGCCCACGATGCGCTGTCCCTGTTCATCACAGATGGTTGTCAGGATACGGGTGTCTTCATAAAATACAGTGAATTCCACACCGGTATTTTCATGGAATTTGTCGATAACGGAATAATCGGAGGTGATATCCTGCTCCCCCTTGAAAAGACGGTAGCCGACATCTCCCTGCAGGGTGTAATCGCCGGGGTAGAGCATGTCATAGGAAGAGATGAGCATATCCGTCATGTTCTGAAGCTCGGTGTGAACCTGGTCGTACATGGCGCTCTGCACGGTCTTAAAGCTGAACATCATAATAATAAGCCCTAAAATGAACATCGGAACGGAGCTGAAAGCCTGTAATGTATAATACAGTTTACCTTTTTTCTTTATTTTCGCCATATAAAAACCCCATGCCTTTCTCATAGCCGTATTTTGCACGGAACCACACGATGATTATGTTTTATTATACTGCTTTTTTCCTCTATTGACAATGTCGCAAAGAAAGATTTATAATAAACACATTGAGAAAGACTGTGACGGAGACAGTAAGTTTTCAGGCGAAAGGATAGCGAGCCGGTGACGGTGCAAGACCGGTGCGAGTAGCGGATTACCCAAAATCACTCCCAAGTCGTGCGTGCCAAAGGCTCTGCCCGGTAGTGCGTACCGGCATCCTGCCGTTATCGGGAACCATATACAAAAAGTGTATGTTGTAACAGGTGGTATGCGAGTCTGACCTCGTCCTTTTACGGACGGGGTCTTTTGTATTGCAGAAAAGAAAGGAAGAAAATCATGTACAAGAAAGTATCAACCGATTTAAACTTCGTGGACAGAGAAAAACAAATCGAAAATTTCTGGGATGAAAACCACATCTTTGAAAAGAGCATGGACAGCCGCAAGGAAGGTCCGACCTACACCTTTTATGACGGCCCGCCTACCGCAAACGGCAAGCCCCATATCGGCCATGTGCTGACCCGTGTTATTAAGGATATGATTCCGAGATACCGCACCATGAAGGGCTACATGGTACCGAGAAAAGCAGGCTGGGATACTCACGGACTGCCGGTAGAAATTGAAGTGGAAAAGAAACTGGGACTGGACGGCAAGGACCAGATTGAAGCATACGGCCTTGAGCCATTTATCAAGCAGTGTAAGGAAAGCGTCTGGAAATACAAAGGAATGTGGGAGGATTTCTCCGGCACCGTCGGTTTCTGGGCAGACATGGAAAATCCTTATGTTACCTATCATGACGACTACATTGAGTCCGAATGGTGGGCGTTAAAAGAAATCTGGAACAAGAAGCTGCTTTACAAGGGCTTCAAGATTGTACCTTACTGCCCCCGTTGCGGCACCCCGCTTTCTTCCCAGGAAGTAGCACAGGGCTACAAGGATGTAAAGGAAAGCTCCGCAATCGCACGTTTCAAGGTAAAGGACGAGGATGCTTACATCTTAGCATGGACCACCACCCCCTGGACCCTTCCTTCCAACGTAGCACTCTGCGTAAACCCGGAAGAAACCTATGCCAAGGTTAAGGCGGCAGACGGTTATACCTATTATATGGCAGAAGCACTGTTAGACACCGTGCTGGGCAAGCTTGGCGATGCCGAAAACGGCGTTAAGGCATACGAAGTGCTGGAAACCATGACCGGTAAGGATTTAGAGTTCAAGGAATATGAACCGTTATTTGACTGTGCTGTAGACATCTGCAAAAAGCAGAACAAGAAAGCTTATTATGTGGTATGCGATACCTACGTTACCCTGACAGACGGTACCGGCGTTGTTCATATTGCACCTGCCTTCGGTGAAGACGATGCCAAGGTCGGCAGAAGCTACGACTTACCGTTCGTACAGCTTGTTGACGGCAAAGGCAACATGACGGAAGAAACTCCCTATGCGGGCGTCTTTGTAAAGAAGGCTGATCCCATGGTACTGGAGGATCTGGATAAGAAGGGACTTTTATTTGCGGCTCCCAAGTTTGAACACAGCTACCCTCACTGCTGGAGATGCGATACCCCGCTGATTTACTATGCAAGAGAGTCCTGGTACATCAAGATGACAGCCGTAAAGGACGACTTAATCCGCAACAACAACACCATCAACTGGATTCCCGAATCCATCGGCAAGGGACGTTTCGGCGACTGGCTTACCAATGTACAGGACTGGGCAATCTCCCGTAACCGTTACTGGGGCACCCCGCTTAACATCTGGGAATGCAGCTGCGGTCATCAGGAATGCATCGGCAGCCGCGCAGAGCTGGCGGAAAGAAGCGGCAATCCCGAGGATGCCAAGGTAGAGCTTCACAGACCGTACATTGATGCCGTTACCATGAAGTGTCCGGAATGCGGCGGCGAAATGCACCGTGTACCCGAAGTTATCGACTGCTGGTTTGACTCCGGTGCGATGCCTTTTGCACAGCATCATTATCCGTTTGAAAATAAAGACATTTTTGAGAAGCAGTTCCCTGCCCAGTTTATTTCCGAGGCAGTTGACCAGACCAGAGGCTGGTTCTACTCCCTGCTTGCAGAGTCAACCATTCTGTTTAATAAGGCGCCTTACGAAAATGTTATCGTATTAGGCCATGTGCAGGATGAAAACGGACAGAAGATGAGCAAGAGCAAGGGCAATGCGGTGGATCCGTTTGATGCACTTCAGACCTACGGCGCCGATGCCATCCGCTGGTACTTCTACATCAACTCCGCACCCTGGCTGCCGAACCGTTTCCATGGCAAGGCCGTGCAGGAAGGACAGCGTAAGTTTATGGGTACCCTGTGGAACACCTACGCATTCTTTGTTCTGTATGCGAACATTGACAACTTTGACGCATCCAGGTACACACTGGATTACAGTAAGCTTTCCGTTATGGATAAATGGATTCTTTCCAAATTAAACTCCGTAGTGGGCGAGGTGGATGACGACCTCGGCAATTACAAAATTCCCGAAGCCGCAAGAGCCCTTCAGGAATTTGTGGACGATCTGAGCAACTGGTATGTAAGACGAAGCAGAGAGCGTTTCTGGGCAAAGGGCATGGAGCAGGATAAGATTAACGCTTACATGACACTTTACACCTGTCTGGTTACCTTCTGTAAGGCAGCCGCTCCCATGATTCCGTTCATGACCGAAGAAATCTACCAGAACCTGGTTCGCAGTGTGGACGCTTCCCAGCCGGAAAGCATTCATCTGTGCGACTTCCCGAAGGTAGAAGAAGAGCATGTGGACAAGAAGCTGGAAGCCGACATGGATATTGTATTGAAGGCAGTTGTGATGGGCCGTGCGTGCAGAAACACCGCCAACATCAAAAACCGTCAGCCGGTTAACACCATGTTTGTCAAGGCAGAATACGAACTGACCGATTTCTACAAGGACATCATTGCAGACGAACTGAATGTAAAGAAGGTAGTATTTACAAACGATGTGCGTGAATTTACATCCTATACCTTCAAACCCCAGCTCCGCACCGTCGGACCCAAGTACGGCAAACAGCTCGGTGCCATCAAGAAGTACCTCGAAGAGCTGGACGGCAATGCCGCAATGGATACCTTACAGAAGGACGGCACCCTGAAGTTTACGGCAGGAGACGTGGAGGTTTCCCTTACCGAAGAGGACCTTCTGATTGAAATGACCCAGAAAGAGGGTTATGTCACAGAAGCAGACAACAGCATGACCGTTGTACTTGACACCAATCTGACACCGGAATTAATCGAAGAAGGCTTTGTTCTGGAGTTAATCAGCAAAATCCAGACCATGAGAAAGGATGCCGGTTTTGAAGTAACAGACCATATCCGCGTAGCATTTGCAGACAACGATAAGATAGAAGAAATCGCACAGAAACACGAAAAAGAGATTGCCGGAAAGGTTCTGGCAGACGCTCTGAGTGTAAAAAATGAACTTTCTGTTGCAAAAGAGTGGAATGTTAACGGAGAAAATGTTAAAATTTCCGTTGAAAGAGTTTAATGAGGAGGAAATACAATGGTCAAAGGCACGATGAAGTTTGATAAAGAATTGTTCAAGAGAAGCGTTTTGTATAATATCAAGACACTTTACAGAAAGACATTAGAGGAGGCAACTCCCCAGCAGGTTTTCCAGGCGGTATGCTATTCCGTAAAGGATCAGATTATCGACCACTGGATGGAAACCCAGAAGGAATACGACAAAAAAGATCCCAAGATGGTTTATTATCTTTCCATGGAATTCTTAATGGGCCGTGCACTGGGCAACAACCTGATTAATTTACAGGCATACAAGGCTGTAAAAGAAGCTCTGGATGAGCTGGGACTGGACCTCAACGTGGTTGAGGACATGGAGCCCGATGCTGCGCTGGGTAACGGCGGTCTGGGCCGTCTGGCAGCCTGCTTCCTTGATTCTCTGGCAACTCTCGGTTATCCTGCATACGGCTGCGGTATCCGTTACCGTTACGGTATGTTCAAGCAGGAAATCAGAGACGGTTATCAGGTAGAAGTACCCGATAACTGGCTGGAAAACGGCAATCCTTTTGAACTTCGTCGTCCCGAATATGCAAAGGTTGTAAAATTCGGCGGCTATGTAAATGTAAATACCGATGAAAAGGGAAGAAACCATTTCTTCCAGGAAGGTTATCAGTCCGTTAAGGCGGTTCCCTTTGACCTTCCCATCGTGGGCTACGGCAACGGCATCGTAAATACCCTGCGTATCTGGGATGCAGAGCCCATCGAATGCTTCCAGCTCGATTCCTTCGACAAGGGCGATTACCAGAAGGCAGTTGAGCAGCAGAACCTTGCCAGAAACATCGTAGAGGTTCTTTACCCCAACGATAACCACTATGCAGGTAAAGAGCTCCGCTTAAAACAGCAGTACTTCTTTATTTCCGCATCCGTTCAGGAAGCTGTGGAAAAATATATGCGTAAGCATCAGGATATCAGGAAATTCCATGAGAAGGTTACCTTCCAGCTGAACGATACCCATCCTACCGTAGCCATTCCCGAACTGATGAGAATTTTAATGGATGACTACGATTTAGAGTGGGTGGAAGCATGGGACGTTACTACCAAGACCTGCGCTTACACCAACCATACCATCATGGCAGAAGCTCTGGAAAAATGGCCTATCGAGCTGTTCTCCAGATTACTTCCCCGTATCTACCAGATCGTGGAGGAAATCAACCGCCGCTTCCTGGAGGAAGTTTCCAGACGTTATCCCGGCGACCAGGAAAAGGTACGCAAGATGGCTATTATTTACGACGGACAGGTACACATGGCAAGACTTGCCATCGTTGCCGGCTATTCCGTAAACGGTGTTGCAAGACTGCATACCGAAATCTTAAAGAACCAGGAATTAAAAGACTTCTATGAAATGATGCCCGAGAAGTTCAACAACAAGACAAACGGTATCACACAGAGAAGATTTTTACTGCATGCCAACCCGCTTTTGGCAGACTGGGTAACCGAGCACATCGGCGACGAATGGATTACCGACCTGCCTCAGATTTCCAAGATGAAGATTTATGCGGATGACGAAAAGGCACAGCAGGAATTCATGAACATTAAGTATCGCAACAAGGTTCGCCTGGCGGATTACATTTTAGAGCACAACGGCATTGTCGTTGACCCCCGCTCCATTTTCGACGTACAGGTTAAGCGTCTTCATGAATACAAGAGACAGCTCCTTAACATCCTGCACGTAATGTACCTTTACAACGAGTTGAAAGAACATCCCGACATGGAGTTCTATCCCCGTACCTTTATCTTCGGTGCAAAGGCGGCAGCAGGCTACCGCAACGCAAAGCTGACCATTAAGCTGATTAACTCTGTTGCAGATGTTATCAACAATGACGAGTCCTTAGGCGGCAAGCTGAAGGTGGTATTCATCGAAAACTACAGAGTTTCCAATGCAGAGATTATCTTTGCGGCATCCGATGTTTCCGAGCAGATTTCCACCGCAAGTAAGGAAGCATCCGGTACCGGCAACATGAAGTTCATGTTAAACGGTGCGCTGACTCTGGGCACCATGGACGGTGCAAACGTAGAAATCGTAGAAGAAGTCGGCAAGGAAAATGCCTTTATCTTCGGTCTTAGTGCAGATGAAGTTATCAACTACGAGAACTACGGCGGCTACAACCCCATGGAAATCTTCAACAACGACCAGGATATCAGAAAGGTGCTGATGCAGCTTATTAACGGCACTTACGCTCCCGAAGATCCCGAGCTGTTCCGTCCGCTTTACAACTCTCTGTTAAATACACAGAGCACCGCAAAGGCAGATACCTACTTTATCTTAAAGGACTTCAAGCCTTACGCAGAAGCACAGAAGAAGGTAGAAGCCGCTTACAGAGACGAAAAGGGCTGGGCAAAGAGCGCTATCTTAAATATGGCAAGCTCCGGCAAGTTTACTTCCGACAGAACCATCCAGCAGTATGTGGATGAAATCTGGCACCTTGACAAGGTAGTTATTCCCGAAAAGAAGGTAGCTCCCACCAAGGCAGCAAAGACAAAATAATAGAAAGGAACAGGTTTCCATGATTGAATTAGTTAAGGGCGGTGCTTATTTAGTAAACGGCACCGATATCGTAGAAGACAATCAGGATGCTGCCGCTGCCATTGCGCAGAAGTGCGGCAAAACGGTTACCAAAGAAGAAGCCGGAAAAGAAACCATTGCTTACGGTATTCTGAAAAATCACAATACCTCCGGCAATATGGATAAATTAAAAATCAAGTTCGACAAGCTGACCAGCCATGATATTACCTTCGTCGGTATTATCCAGACGGCAAGAGCGTCAGGACTGGAAAAATTCCCCATTCCGTATGTACTCACCAACTGCCACAACTCCCTGTGTGCGGTTGGCGGTACCATCAACGAGGATGACCATTTATTCGGTCTGACCTGCGCCAAGAAATACGGCGGTGTGTATGTACCCCCTCATCAGGCGGTTATTCACCAGTTTGCAAGAGAAATGCTTGCAGGCGGCGGCAGAATGATTTTAGGCTCCGACTCCCATACCAGATACGGTGCGCTTGGCACCATGGCAATGGGCGAAGGCGGTCCCGAGCTGGTAAAGCAGCTTTTAAATCAGACCTATGATATCAACATGCCCGGCGTGGTAGGTGTTTATCTTACCGGCGAACCGGTAAAGGGTGTCGGTCCTCAGGACGTGGCGCTCGCCATTATCGGTGCGGTTTTCGCAAACGGCTATGTGAAGAATAAGGTAATGGAATTTGTAGGACCCGGTGTGGCATCCTTAAGTGCCGATTTCCGTATCGGCATCGATGTTATGACTACCGAGACCACCTGCCTGTCCTCCATCTGGAAAACAGACGACAGAATTAAGGAATTTTACGATATTCACGGACGTTCCGAAGATTATAAGGAATTAAATCCCGGCGAAGTAGCATATTACGACGGCATGATTAAGATTGACTTAAGCACCATCCGTCCCATGATTGCCATGCCGTTCCATCCCAGCAACACCTACACCATCGAAGAGCTGAACGCCAACCTTTCCGACATCCTTCATGAGACGGAAGAGCGTGCAAAGGTAAGCCTGGACGGCGCGGTAGAGTTTTCTTTGCAGGACAAAGTTCGTAACGGCAAGTTCTACGTGGACCAGGGTATTATTGCCGGCTGTGCGGGCGGCGGATTTGAAAACATCTGCGCAGCAGCCGATATCTTAAAGGGACGTTACATCGGCGCAGACGAGTTCACCTTAAGCGTATATCCCGCTTCCATGCCGGTATATATGGAACTCATCAGGAACGGCTGTGCAGCAACTATTCTGGAAACCGGTGCGGTTATGAAGACGGCATTCTGCGGTCCCTGCTTCGGCGCAGGCGATACACCTGCCAACAATGCCTTCAGTATCCGTCACTCTACCAGAAACTTCCCGAACCGTGAAGGCTCCAAGCTGCAGAGCGGTCAGATTGCTTCCGTTGCTCTTATGGATGCAAGATCCATAGCCGCAACCGCAGCAAACAAGGGCGTGCTGACACCGGCTACCGAATTTGACGGTGATTTCAACCATTATCAGTATCACTTTGACAGCAAGATTTACGCAAACCGCGTATTTGACTCCAAGGGTGTAGCGGATCCTTCCGTGGACATCCACTTCGGACCCAATATCAAGGACTGGCCCGCTATGGGTGCGCTTCCCGAGAACCTGGTTCTGCAGGTTGTCAGCGAAATCCATGACCCGGTTACCACAACGGACGAGCTTATTCCTTCCGGTGAAACCTCTTCCTACCGTTCCAATCCTCTGGGACTGGCTGAGTTTACCTTAAGCCGTAAGGATCCGAAGTATGTAGGGCGTGCCAAGGCCATCCAGAAGGCAGAGACAGAGAGAATGGCAGGCGGACATCCCTGCGAAGCGGTTCCGGCGGTAAAGGATATCATGCATACCGTAAAGGAAAAATATCCCGATGCCAACCACGAAAACACCGGCTTCGGCTCCACCATTTTTGCCGTAAAACCCGGTGACGGTTCTGCCCGTGAGCAGGCAGCTTCCTGCCAGAAGGTACTGGGCGGCTGGGCAAACATTGCCAACGAATACGCAACCAAGCGTTACCGTTCCAACCTGATTAACTGGGGTATGCTTCCTTTCCTGATAGAAAAGGGTGAGCTTCCTTTCAAGAACCTGGATTACCTCTTTATCCCCGGCATCAAGAAAGCCGTAGAGGAAAAGGCTGATGTTATCACCGCATACAAGGTAGGCGGGGACGGACTGACACCGTTTACCATGACTCTCGGCGAACTGACTGACGAAGAACGCCAGATTATCTTAAAGGGCTGCCTGATTAACTACAACCGCGTATAAAAATAATGTGCTTTTGAGGACGGACATGACCCTCCCACAAAGAGCAGGTAAATGCTTAGGTATTTACCTGCTTTTTAATTGCTTCTATGTAAAATATTCATAAAATCTTAAAACATACAATAGCAAACAACATTGCATTATTCTACAAAGATGATAAAATAAACATATAGTTGCGAAAGAGAAATAAACACATAGGGGAGGAAATCATGAAAGTAAAAAAAGCACTTTGTTTTTGCATAGGAATGCTGCTGCTATTCAGCGGATGCGGCAGTAAGGGATCAGCGGGACAGACACAGGGAAAAGAAGACACAGGAGCAAATACCGAGACTGTCGGGGCGGACACAGAGGAAACAAAAGTTTTTTATTCTTATTCGGAAACGGCACTTCCGGATATCGAAAAAGCTCTGCCGGAATTAGAAGGAGGCTATGTCTACGATAGATCCGGAATACTGGTGCAGGAGGGAAAAATATACCGTCCGGTAAAAATGCTTAAGAAGGATGCCATATATGTGGTGCAGCATTCTTACATACAGGAGTATGACGATTCCGGAGAGGGTGCGGCGGATTGGAAAATTCGGGAAATGCCGAAAGAAATCACGGTGGAAGACAAGCTCTATTCGGGAATGGCTGGACCCTACTTTTTCCGGCAGGACGGTACCTCTTTCGGCTTTTCCTATGACGAGGACACAGAGAAGTACTATCCGGCTGATACAAACGGTCTGCAGGTTATGGAAAACGGGACAGGATTCACGCCTCAGGAAATTTACGACCTTGAAGATTATGCAACCTGGTGTGATTATGAAGGAAACAGCTACTTATATGAGGAAGGAACTTTTTCATATACAACGTTTGATGCAGAATTTTCCCGGATGGAGACCAAAGAATTAAACGGACGGATATACGGATTCCTGCAGGAAAAGGAAGGCTCTCCGGTTTATTGGTACGGTTTAGGAACCAATAATAAACTTTGTGTGCGGGATGTGGAGAGCGGACAGGCTCTTGTGGAAAACCGGGAAGTTTCCAATATGTTTACGGCAGCCATGGCAAAGGACGGCACCCTGTATGTGGCAGATACGAACGGCATTTATCTATGCGGAGAGGAAATGCAGGAAATCTACCGGCTGAAAGAAGACTATCCGTTTGACGCCTTATATGGGATGTATATTTCCGATAATGGGGACATTCACATTGTGGCAGAGCTGGATAATGCGATGGTTATTATGAACTTTCAAAAGCTGGACGAGCCAAGGACGTTATCCAAGGAAGAAATCACGATAGGGTTTCTGAACAATCACGTTGCCCTGCAGAAAAGCATAGCCCGTTTTAACCGTCAAAGCGATAAATACCGAGTGGTTCTTACGTATGAAGATAAAGTGGATGGGCCATATAAGCCTTACCAGGATGATATGAAACTTTCGGTAAGCACCGGCGGAGGACCGGATATCATAGGAAGCGATATGATAGATGACATAGAGCCTTATGTAAAGAACGGCTATCTGGAGTGTCTGGATGATCTGAAACCTACGGAAGGGGAATACGAAGAGGCTGCTTTTGAGAGCTGCAGGGTAGACGGAAAAATGTATGGTATTCCTTATGAATATCATTTATCGGTAGTGATATACAACCGTGACCTGGTAGGAGATAAAAAATCCCTTACGGTGGAAGAACTGATGGAAGCAGTGGAAAAGTCAGATGCGAAGATATTACAGCCGGGACTCTGCGGAGAATATATTGTTTACTATTATGCATTGTTCGATGATGACAATACGGCTTATATTGACTGGAAACAGGGGAAAAGCCATCTGACGGAACAGGCCTTTCTGGATGTGCTTGCTTTTGCTAAGAAGTACGAGGATACCGGCGAATACGGAAGCAGCGAAACAGAACTGCTGCAAAGCGGAACGGCATTTTGTAAAAACATTAATTATATGGAAGATTTTATATTTTGGGATGAGGCTTACTCGGATTTCAACGGCAGACCGGCAGCACTCGGCTATCCCAGAAGCAGCGGAAACGGGTATTATACGACCGGTAGAGAGCTGTACCTGAATGCCAATTCGCAGCACAAAGAAGGTGCCAGGGAGTTTATGCGTTATCTGATTACAGAAGAAGAACAGGTGCGTTATGCGCAATATGATACGTATAAGGAAATGGAACGCCTGGGCAGTGGTTCCGTGTACGGATACAAATGCCAGTTTCCGGTAAGCATGACAGCATTAGATGTTATTGTAGAGAAAAAGACAGCAGATGATAAAAACAATTACTTTGTAGATGAGAACGGTACTGTTTACGGAAAGAAGCCGATAGACGAGGCACAGATTGAGCAGTTTTATTATGTGATACAGAATGCAAAACCCGGGAATACCAACATCGTGCCTCTGCTTGATGTGGTATGGGAAGAGCTGGAACCGTATTTTAACGGAGAATGCTCTGCTGAGGAGGCAGCGGCGAAGTTAGACAACCGGGTGCAGCTTTACCTGGATGAAAGGTAAAATGTGTATTTTTTTCTCCGGTGTCTTTATTTCTCCGGCACTTCGACCTTACTGTTAAAAGCATCCAAGAGTTGGGCAAGAAACACGCCCGCAGCAAGGAAAAAGAGGTTTAACATGCTTTCACGCAGGGAACCGGTAAAGCCTTCCCGGGGAACGGTCATAACCGTAGCGGCGATTACCACGCCAACGATGGCATGAAACGCAATGGAATAGTGCTTTTCAAAAAGTCTGTTTACAAATTTAGGCAGAACGAGCATGGTAACAGCGGCACCCAGGAGCCCGGGCAGGGCAACGGAAAGGGAAAGATGCCCTAGTCCGTCTACAAACGGTGTATACAATCCCAAAGGCATCAGCAGGGTAGAAAAACTCATGCCGGGGGCAATAATACTTAACGCCAGACAGAAGCCGCAGAATACAAACCAGCCAAAGGACGGGGAAATGGTAACGGATGCAGACTGCAGACCGATTAACAGGGCAAATACAAGCAGCATGGCGGCAACAAGAGAAATATAAGAGCCTTTGCTGCGTCCTTTCTGCCCGGCTTCCCGGAACAGGGACGGCAGCATGCCGCCAATCAGTCCCACAAACAGGCAGACGGAAGGGTTGGGGTATTTTTCCAGCACATAGGAAAGCAGGTTGGCAATTCCCAAGAAGCCGATGATGCCGCCTAAAATAATAGGAAATAATTTGGGCACATGGGTTTTGAAGTTGCGGATGGGATTGGCTAACAGCTCCATGACGGGTTTGTATACGCCGAAAATGACGCTCAGCACGCCGCCGGAAATCCCCGGGAGTACCGCTCCCAGCCCAATCAGGGCACCCTGACATATACGAAGGAAAAAAGATTTTGTTTTCATGAATGTAACCTTGCCTTTCTATCGATATAGTATATGAAGATAGAAAAAAAGTCATGTCATTTTCCTATTCTTAACGGAATATAAACAGGGCAGCGTTGAAGGAAGGTGCAAAATCTTAAATATATAAAAACATAAAATAAACCTTGCATAGTCTATAACTTTACGATATACTACATCCATAAGCAGATACTTCTTTTTTCTAATTTTCTTTTGCCGGCGCTCGCCGGTGTCTAAAAATTCAAGAATTCCTGCTTAGAACCCAAGAACAACAAAATAATCTAAGGAGGAAAACGTGATAAGACAACAGAAGAAAGAAACGTATGTTTCCGACAGGGAAGCACAGTATGATGAGCGTGCCAAAAGGGTGGCAGGCTCCAAAATCGTGATTGCCAATATCCTGTCAAAGACAGTGGATGCTTTCCGGGGAATGAAGCCCCGGGAAATCGTGCCCTATATAGAGGGCGAACCTTACATCGGCAGTGTACCGGTGGAACCCGGGCAAACCAATGCTTCTTATACCGAAAACGGGAAGCGGATTGTGGGCTTCAATACAGAAAATCAGGAAGAAAACGAAGGACTGGTAAGATTTGATGTAATCTGCTATGTGCGTCTGCCGGAGAAAGAGAGCAAGGCAGCTGCAGGAAACGGACGTGCTGCAAGGGCAAAGTACCGGACAACCGTATCCGGCAGAAAAGGTCCGCTGACCCAGATCATCATCAACATTGAAATACAGAAAGACCAGCCACATACATATAAAATCCTAAACCGGGCAGTCTTTTATGCAAGTCGTCAGATTTCCTCCCAGAAGGAAAGGGATTTTGTAAAATCCCACTATGACGATATCAAGAGTGTGTATTCCATCTGGATCTGCATGAATATGGAAGAGAACAGTTTGTGCCATATTCACCTGACCAAAGAGGATATCATCGGAAACAAACTGTGGGGCGGCAACCTGGATTTGTTCCATATCATTATGATAGGAATCGGGAAAGAACTGCCGGAGCATACCGAAATCTATGAACTCCACCGGCTGCTGGGAACCTTGTTTTCCAAGCAGCTTGGCAAAAAGGACAAGTTAGGGATTTTAAAAGAGGAATACGATATAACAGAAGACGATAATCTGAGAGAGGATGTGAGCGAAATGTGTAACTTAAGCCAGGGAATTAAAGAAGATGGTATTGCAATCGGACTCGAAAAAGGGCGTGAAGACGGTATTGCAATCGGGCGTAAGGACGGTATTGCAATCGGAGAGGCCAAAGCACAGGCAGCGTTAATTGGTAACATGCATAAAAACGGCTTTACCGCCGAGCAGATAGCAGCAGCCATCGATAAGAATATAGAGGAAGTAAAAGTCATTCTGGAAAGTAAGGAATAGGTAAAAGTTATTCCTAATAGTGAGGAATAAGAATGGGTGAGTTTGCCCGGAATGGGTGTCAGCCCTAAAGTAAATCCCATATTTGCCGATATGTATTACAGATGCGCAACTGCAGTGCGCATCTATTATACATATGGTCGCCACGGATGGTATCAGAAAGGAAAAGGAAGCCCTTATGATATCATTTTTGTTTTTATGGGACAAGGAAGGAAAATAAGAGCAAGGGACCGCCGGCCTTAATGGCAGAAGGGGGCAAACTTGAAAATAAGTTCCAGTAATATGATAATGCAGTCGTCACGGAGATACACTTCCTCGTGGAGTGTGACGCAGCGTTTTCAGTTTAACAAAGGTCTGCAGGATGCAGGCACAAAAGAAATGAACGGTCAGGAAGAAACTACCGGGAAAAACGGTAAGTATGAAAATACTTACGGAGAAAATAATAAGCAGGAGAATATTCAGGAACCGGAAGCTTCCCAGACCTACGATAGCCTGAAAAATTATTTTGGCAACCTGCGGATAACGCATCTGGAGGTGCGGCAGGACACCAGCTCAGTGTTTGAGCAGTTCAGACAGCAGACAATCCGTTCTATTTTTGCCATGCTTTTCGGCGAAGAAAAAGCAAAAGAAATATTTGAAGACAGAGAAATTTCGGCAAAACAGACGGAAGTACCGGCGCAGACGCTGCAGACGGGAACCCTGCAAAGTGCCGGCAGGATAACTTACCGGGTAGAGCAGCAGTATGCAGAACAGGAAAGCACGTATTTTTCCACAAACGGAATTGTGCGCACGGCTGACGGCAGGGAAATCAATATCCGTGTGGATGTAGGCATGTCCCGAAGTTTTCAGGCGGCTTTCAGCAAAGAAATGACCGTGGATACCTGCGATCCGCTTATCTTGAATTTTGACGGCAACGCAGCAGAGCTTACCGACCAGAAATTTTATTTTGACCTGGATTGCGACGGCAAAAAAGAACTGATTTCCGGTCTGGGAAGCGGAAGCGGCTATCTGGCGCTGGATAAAAACGGGGACGGAGTTATCGGCGACGGCAGGGAACTCTTCGGACCGGGCAGCGGCAACGGCTTTGAGGAGCTGGCAGCCTATGACGAAGACGGCAATGGCTGGATTGACGAAAATGATGTGATTTTTAATTCCCTGAAAATCTGGTGCAAGGATGAAAACGGCAACGACAGACTTTACAGCCTTGCGGAAAAAGGTGTGGGAGCCATCTGTCTGCAAAATGTTTCCACGGATTTTTCCTTAAAGAATGCGAAAAATGAAACCAACGGCATAATCCGTAACACCGGCATCTTTTTGTATGAAAACGGCGCAGCGGGCACAATCCAGCATGTGGATATGGCAAAGCATCTGGACAAGACACAGTAAATCATTGCAAGAGATAAGTTAAAACAAAATAAGTGACAAAAACAAAACAATGGAAAAAGGGCGGGTAAAAGAATTTTTATTTTTTTGCACGTTCTTTTTCTTTTGCATAAATCCCGGACATCAGGCAAGACTATGCATACAGAAGTTATATCTGAACCATATGGAAAAGAAGGTCCTGTGAAAATCCTATGGAATGATAAAAATAAATAAAGAAAGGATGCATAGCAAAATGAGAAGGAATAATGGATATAAAAGAGGCAGAAATGCTGCTAAAAAAGAGAAAATTATCATGATTGCTTCTTCGGCATTTGTACTGATGGCGCTGACCATGACCGGCGTTTATGTAAAGAATAACAACAGTGAGCAGAAAAATGACGGCTACCAGATTAACTTTGACCAGTTGGAAAACCAGGTGAAGGACGAGCTGGGCAATACCGGCAATCAGATGCAGGAGCAGCTTCAGAATTTAAGCGACCCCATTGCCAAGGAGGACGATTTGGATTATACGCCGATGGAAGAAGTGGGCTCCGGTGACGTGGAAATTCCGGGACTTACGGGAGATATTGCAAACAGCGACGGCAAAACGGCACATGCAGGAGAAGAGGAACTTGTTCCTAATATGGTGGATGAAGCAGAGGAAACCGGAATGACTTCTGAAGTGGAGAAAGAAAATGACCTTGCCGATGCGGGCGAAGAAGTAACCAGTGGTTCCCATGTGAAGAAACAGGAAATTTCCTGGCAGGCGGGCGATTATTTTGTATGGCCGGTAAACGGCAATGTGCTGATACCTTACAGCATGGATAAAACCGTTTATTTTGCTACCTTGGACCAGTATAAATACAGCAGAGCCATGGTGCTTGCGGCGGAAGAAGGAACCACCGTATATGCATCCGCTTCCGGCACCGTGGAGTCCGTTTATACGGATGCGGAAATCGGAAATGCCGTGAAACTAAATATCGGCGGCGGATATGAAGTGGTATACGGACAGTTGAAGGATATTCAGGTGAAAGAAGGCGGCTATGTGGAAAAAGGCAGCATCATCGGCACAGTGGCGGCGCCTACGAAATATTACAGTGCGGAAGGCGCCAACATTTACTGTGAACTTCTGCATGACGGTGCAGCGGTTGACCCTATGGGGGCACTGCAATAATGCTTTATATCACAGGTGGAAAAATACTGACCATGGCGGGCAGGGTGTATGAAAACGGAACCATCGGCATCCAGAATGGGAAAATTGCGGAAATCAAGGAGGGCTCCATCCACAATGCAGGCTGCAACTGCCAGAAAAATATTATCAATGTAGACGGAGCCTGGGTCATGCCCGGGCTCATAGAGGCGCACTGCCATGTGGGCATCAGCGAGGAGAAAAAGGGCATGGAAGGGGATGACTGCAACGAAAATGTCAACCCCATTACCCCCTATCTCCGGGCAATTGATGCCATTAACACAATGGATGCCGGCTTTTCGGATGCCGTGAGGGCGGGCATTACTTCTGCCATGATCGGTCCGGGAAGCTCCAACGTGGTGGGCGGACAGTTTGCGTTCTTAAAGCTCTTCGGACGCTGTATCGATGATTTGATTGTGAGGGCGCCGGCAGCCATGAAGGTGGCGTTCGGCGAAAATCCCAAGGTCAATTATTCCGGAATGGGCAAGAGCCCGTCAACCAGAATGGCGATTGCGGGCATGCTCAGGGAAGAGCTTTTTCATGCAAAGGAATATCTGGAAAAGAAAAAAGAAAATAAGAATTTTGAACCGGATTTCCGAATGGAACCGTGGGAAGCCGTGTTCAGCGGAGAAATCCCCCTGAAAGCACATGTGCACCGGGTGGATGATATTTTTACGGCGGTGCGTATTGCCAAGGAGTTTGGTCTCCGCATGACGCTTGACCACTGCAGTGAGGGACATCTGGTGGCGGACCGGCTGGCACAGGAAGGTTTTCCTGCCATCGTGGGACCGGATTTATCCAGCCGCAGCAAAATCGAAGTGCAGAATGTGGCGTTCAAAACCGTGGGTATTTTACAAAAAGCGGGAATGTTGACGGCAATTACCACGGACCATCCCGTATCACTTATCCAGTCCCTGCCCATTTGTGCCGGAATGGCAGTCAAGGCGGGACTTCCCATGGAGGAAGGCTTAAAAGCCATTACCATTAACCCGGCAAAAATCTGCGGCGTGGCAGACCGGGTGGGCAGTCTTGAGGTGGGAAAGGATGCTGACATTGCCGTCTTTACCGGCAATCCCATGGAGGTTTTCACCAGGACGCTCTACACCATTATTGACGGCAGAATTGTATATGATGCCGGAAAAGACGGCTGAAGTGAAAAGTTTATTTCCACTTTGAAAACAGAGAGAAGTAGTATTTACTCTTGAAGAAAAGGGTAAATGCTACTTTTTTCTTTCATAAAGTTGGATTTAATGTTACACTTAAGTCAGCAGAGGGGCTTATGACAGGATATCAGCGCGTTTTACTGCATGAAAAAAAAGCAGAATTTAGAGGCACTTTTCAGGGGTGTAGGACTAAATTCCACTTGGATGATGATAGATGTAGCCATCCTGACAGCCGCCTGTGAGAAATTATTTTTTGAGAAGGTAAGGTTTGAGAATAACCTTATCCTTCTCTATTTTATGAATACCGAAAACATCCAGTTTTTCATACAAATCGTGATACATAAAATCAGTCAGTTCAAGAGGACTCTTTCCGCCAAGTATTTCCACAGGGGCAGAATTAATATGGCTGAGTGCAAGATTTAGGGCATTTTGTCCAACAAGCCCCAATGCCCTTAGGTCTGTAGCCTTTGGAAGAATATATCTGAGCTCGATATGCTTGTTTTCCAAAGAGCCTTTCTGCCCGGACTGCATGGGGTCACAATAAAATACCCTTGTCCTCCTTGTGCCGTCGGAAGCCATTTCCATGCCATCGGCAGCAGTAAATTCAGAGCTGCGGTCTGTGAGCAGGACATGGACATATTTTCTGAACAACTCCGAACCAAGGACGGATTCCAGGAGGTCGACGCCTTCCTTCATGGACTGTGCAGTTTTTGTTTCCTTATAAACAGCAAACAGAAGGCCTGCATTTACGAATTTAAAAGTCTGGATAAAGGGGCCATTTGTTTCATCGTTATAAACGGTATCCATCTGGGTAACAAAGACATCCGGATTTTGAGACAGGTATTCCTTGTAATCTTTGTAGTTGCGGCCTTTCAGATATTTACGGTCTGCCCGTTTTTTTGTATGTCTGGGCCTTCTTTTTTGGGAGCTTACGGGAAACCTGGCGGCGCAGATCCATGACGGTGATTCCTGCGACATCATGGAAGACATCGTTTTCAATGTAGTTGTAAAGGGTCTTTTCAGAAATGCGCAGTTCCGGGTGGCCAGTAACAATCTGAAAAGGGGACTGTCCCTGTTTAAGCAGGGGTTTAATGATAGCGGCCATAGCCCTGGCTTCCAGGGAAGTAAGGTTTACGCCTTGTCTTGAGTCAATAAGGACAGTACGGTAATCCATGTGGGCATCTTCCGGACAGTACTGATACTTGTCAAACCTGCAGTGGGACCAGTTGGAGCAGCCGTTGCAGGCGCCGGGAGAGCGGTCTCGCCTTGAGCAGCGGAAAGGGGAAAACTCCGGGCAGTCCAAAGTGCAGCGCCGTTCAAAGGGACATTTACGGTAGTTATTACATTCCAGAGGCATCTTACATTTATGGGTAAGAGTCCTGTGGAGTTTGATCTCTTTGCCAACGGTAGATTTATCCTTGCCAATGGTCTGTGCAATGGCAGTTTTAGTGGAGCCGTTGACAATGCCTGTGAGGATGATACGTCTTTCTTCCAGGGCTAAATGGGAAAAAGCATTTGAGTTACTCATACAGATACCTGCCTTTCCGGCAGCTGTCAGGTATCTAAAGTGTAAGACCAAATGCAACATTTGGGGAAGTGGAAATAAGTGAAAGATTAAAATCTACTTTGCCCCTTCAAAGTGGAAATAAACTTTTAACTTCAGCTATAAGAACAAATGTTTGCAAATGGCTGGAAACATCTTTACGAGAAAGGGAAAATACGGTATAATATTTATGAAAAAAAGTATCAAACTAAGTTTAAGAAGGAAAGATTTTATGGCTAACAATATTTTAATTAGTCCAATTTTAAAATGGGTTGGTGGCAAGAGACAGTTGCTGGCCGATATTATGCCCTTGATTAATAAAAATTGTTCTACTTATGTTGAACCATTTGTGGGTGGTGGAGCTGTTTTTTTTGAATTGCAGCCTAAAAAAGCAATAATAAATGATTATAATACAGAGCTTATAAATGTGTATGAGGTGGTAAGAAACTTTCCGGAAGAACTTATTGCCATTTTGGAAGAACATAATAGAGAAAATACAGAAGAATATTTTTATAAATTGAGAGCATTGGATAGAAATCCAGAATACGCTGAGATGAGTAGTGTTCAAAAAGCGGCAAGGATAATTTACCTTAATAAAACATGTTACAATGGTTTGTATAGAGTAAATTCGGCAGGACAGTTTAATTCTCCATATGGAAAATATAAAAATCCTAATATTGTTAATGCAACAACTATAAAAGCAATGTCAAAATATCTTAAAAATCCTCAAATTACGATTAAGCAAGGAGACTATAAGGAGGCATTGAAAGGATTGCGAAAAGGAGCATTTGTATATTTGGATCCGCCATATATGCCTATATCATCGTCTTCGTCATTTACTGGTTATACAGAAAATGGATTTTCATATGAACAGCAAGCTGAATTAAAAAATGAGTGTGATAGGTTAAAAGAAAAAGGAATATCTTTTTTACAATCTAATTCAGATTGTCCAGAAATACGGGAATTATATAAGGAATATGATATCAGAACTGTACAAGCTAAAAGAAGTATTAATAGCAATGCAAATAAGCGTGGTGAAATCAGTGAGGTGTTGATTTGTTATGTCCCAGAAAAAAAATAGTATGTCTGCTAATGATGCATGGAAGGCATTGATAGATAAATATAATATCGTGGAGGAAGTTCAAAAAAATGGATGCTATCATATTAAGGCGAGTCAGATAAAACAGTTTAAGGAACCACGATTAATGGCAAAGTGGGATAGCACCGATTCCTTGCCTAAGATATTGCGGGATAATAAAATTAATATTTTGCCAGACAGTAGAAGCTCGTATGTTATAAGCGATTTTTTGTTATATCAGGAAATCCCAGAACTCGAGGAACATGTAACACAAATGGATCATGTAGAGTTGCCAGATTATGAGTCAATAGATGTAAATAATATTAGTTCAGAGGCGAATGCAATCAATGTATTGTTATTAACAGGAATATTAGATGATTTTTTGAATACCAATGGCAATGTTGCTACATTTAATGGGCGGATGGGAACTGGAAAATTTGATTTTGTAGTTGATACAACGAGAAATGTAAAACAAAAAATTAGTGTTAATAATGCACAGTGCGAAATAGATGGCGGATTTGAGAATGCTGATTCTGTTGTGATTATGGAAGCAAAGAACGTGGTTCATGAAGATTTTCATGTTCGTCAACTATATTATCCGTATAGATTGTGGAGGTATAAAGTAAATAAGCCAATTCGTTTGGTTTTTTCGGTGTATTCAAATATGATTTACAGATTATTCGAATATCGTTTTAATGTCTTAGAAGATTATTCTTCCATTGAGTTAGTTCGGATGAAAAATTATTCTTTGCAAGATACAACGATAACCTTAGATGATTTGGTAAAAGTAAGAAAAAATACAGAAGTTAAGACAGATGATAATATGGCTCATTCAGATGTACCATTTATACAGGCTAACTCAATGGAACGAATTATTTCCTTGTTGGAAAATATGTATGAAAATCCAATGACCAGTCAGCAGATTGCAGAGTTGATGGATTTTGAACCACGCCAATCAGATTATTATTATAATGCTGGAAAATATCTGGGATTATTTGAGAAAACAAATGAGGATAAGCAGAAAGTAGTTGAGTTAACGGCTTTAGGAAACAAGGTCTGTAGATTAAACTACAAGGAAAGACAATTGAAATTGGTTGAACTGATATTAGAACATCAGATATTTGGCGATTTTTTTGATAATATGATTGAAACGGGAGATATGCCAAATAAAAAAGACATTGAGAATGAAATGCGTGCTTTACATGTATGTGATGAAGGACAGATAGCACGTAGAGCAAGCTCTGTATATGGTTGGCTTAAGTGGATTTTTAATCTGACTAAATTGTAATTGTAGAATTTCATGAATTAAGGGGGATAAACAACAATAGCGGAAATAGATAAATGGGAACCAGAGAATTTTGAAATAGAGAGCAGTACGATATGGAGTTTCCCGGATAGAGGAGAGTGGGCAACACATGATGGAAAGTACCGAGGAAATTGGTCACCATATATAGCAAGAAATTTACTTTTGCGTTATTCTCTTCCGGGAGATTTTGTGTTAGATCAGTTTGTTGGTGGCGGAACAACATTAGTCGAAGCAAAATTATTAAATCGTAATGCTATTGGAGTAGATGTTAATCCGGCAGCACTGCAGAGATGCAAAGAAAAATGTGATTTTTCATATAAAACTGAAAGTAGAGTATATATCAAAAGAGGAGATGCAAGAAATTTAAAGTTTATTTCAGATTCGAGTATTGACTTTGTCTGTACGCATCCACCATATGCAGATATTATAAAATATAGTGACGACATCAAAGAAGATATATCACATTTAAGCGAAAAAGAGTTTCTTTTAGCAATGGAACAGGTAGCTGAAGAAAGTTTTCGAGTGCTAAAACCTCACAAATATTGTGCGATATTGATGGGAGATACGCGAAAAAATGGTCATGTTGTGTCATTGGGATTTAGTGTAATGCAAAGATTTCAAAAGGCCGGATTTGTATTAAAAGAAATTATTATTAAAGAGCAACACAACTGTAAGTTTACTACATACTGGAAACAAAAAAGTAAGAAATATAATTTTTTACTTTTAGCCCATGAATATTTGTTTGTATTTGAAAAAGGGGGATATGATGAAATATTGTTATGATGTGGTTTTATCCTTTGCAGGAGAAGACAGAGCTTATGTCGAGGAATGTGCCAATATTTTGACGGCATTGGGAATCAGAGTTTTTTATGATTCATATGAACAAAGTGAATTATGGGGAAAAGATTTATATACTTTTTTAGCAGATATATATTCAAATAAGGCAAAATATGCTATAGTTTTTATATCTAAGTATTATGCTGAAAAGAGATGGACTAAACATGAATTTAAATTTATTAATGAAAGAATGTTTAGAAATGATACAGAATATTTATTGCCGGTATTGTTAGATGAAACTAAGTTGTTAGGCGTTCCAGAAACACAAGGATACTTAACAAATAAAACACCATATGAAGTGGCTGTGTTGTTTGCTAAGAAGATTAACAAGAACATAGATGTTGAATTAATGAGAAAAGAATTGGAAGAAGAACTTCCACAGTATAAAGTGACAATTAAGGGAGATAAGGTACATTTTTCAAGTGCTGAAGAGGAATTCGATGCAGAATATCCGCTTTCATTTTTGATGGAACTATATAAACATAATTTATTATTTGAGTTGTTTGTTGCACCAGCTATTGTGCCTAATTAGAAAGGAGAATTGCTATGTTATGTAGAAAATGTGGGAAACCGTTGAATGAATCGCAGTATTCAAGAGATGGTAGATACAAGTCTTGTCCAAGATGTTCAGTGATGAATGGTGAAGAACATGTATATTTTCCGTATCCAAGTGAATTTGGGACTACGGTAAAAAGAGAGAGTGTAAAGCATCCTGATGGACCACAGAGTTATTGTACAAATCATAGAGCTAATCCGAACAATCAAGTACAAATAGGAGGCGTTCTGTGTAGCGAATTGTAAAAATAAGAAAAGATATAGAAATTGAGTTTCCGCAGAATGTAATTGTAAAATGAACACAGCTTTTCAAAGCACCAATCTGCCGAATTTTTGAAGCGTTGAAAATAGCAGTTTTAAGAATAGAGGTACTTTAATAAACCCCACCGGAGTCGGGCTTTGGGAGAAATATGCTTTTATCTATCTAAGCGGTCAGCTTAAGGCGGAGTTGACGGTATGCCGGACGTTTTGTCCGGAACCATAGCCTGATGCCTTCTTTTGCATACGAGAGGATGCCTAAGATACCTTTAGCTAACCGGTAATAGCTGAACTGGACTTTTTCTTTTATTGGGTCTGCTTTCTGTATGATTGCAGCCTTCAGGGCATGTGTTTCTGATTTCATGGACATATGTGCCAGAAATGCCATGCGGGAGCATCCCAAAGTCTGTGTAAACCTCCAAACTGATGTAAGATAAAATTACTCAGTTTGGAGGTTATTTT